>FUFK010039257.1_pt1 | contig 16942 bp, 24 predicted proteins | sample 1021851 | NCBI WGS metagenome assembly FUFK01 (sample SAMEA51879418, study PRJEB19060) | metagenome | reverse complement strand
TTAGATCAACTTGGTTTAAAGATTGAAGAAAGAACTCAACCTTGGAATGGAGCTTGTGGTGTATTCCATCCTATGCTCTCTGAAGCGGTAATTAAGTTCCAATCTCAAGCTATATCAGAAATATTCCCTGCTAGTGGTCCAGTTAAGACTAAGATAGTAGGAAAAATTACAGAAGACAAAGCTAAACAAGCTGAAAGAGTAGAAGACTACATGAACTATTTACTGACTTATGAGATGTCAGAATATAGAACAGAGACAGAAAAGCTACTATTCTCTTTACCTTTAGCAGGTTCTGCATTTAGAAAAGTTTATTATGATCCTAATCTAGGAAGACCTAGTGGGATATTTGTTCCATCAGAAGACGTGGTNGTTAATTATGGTGCAAGTGATTTAGAAACTTGTGAACGTGCTACTCATGTTATGCGTAAATCATTTAATGAAATACGCAAAATGCAAGTTAATGGTTTTTATAAAGACATTGAATTGCCTGATGCTACTAATTCATATTCTGATATACAAGAAAAATACAACGAACTTACTGGTGAGAATGTAGGCGATAGATACGATCAACGTCATACATTGCTTGAAATGCAGGTTAATCTTGATTTGCCAGGATTTGAAGATACTTTTAATGGCGAGAATACAGGTATTCAATTACCTTATGTTGTAACGATAGATTATGGTAGTGCAACAATATTAAGTATTAGAAGAAACTATTACGAAGATGATAAGCAAAAACAAAGACGATCTCATTTTGTACATTATCAATACCTGCCAGGTTTAGGATTTTATGGCTTTGGTTTAGTTCATATGATAGGTGGATTAGCCAAATCAGCTACAAGTTTATTAAGACAACTGGTTGACTCTGGTACTTTATCTAATTTACCAGGTGGTCTTAAATCTAGAGGTCTTAGAATTAAAGGTGATGATACTCCAATCATGCCAGGTGAATTTAGAGATGTTGACGTACCAGGCGGTGCTATTAAAGACAATATAACTTTCTTACCTTATAAAGAGCCTTCTCAAACTCTCTACTCCTTATTAAACACTATTGTTGATGAGGGTCGTAGGTTCGCTAGTATTTCTGATATGAAAGTCTCTGACATGAACTCACAAGCTCCTGTAGGTACTACACTTGCATTGCTTGAAAGAAACATGAAAGTTATGTCAGCAGTACAAGCAAGACTTCATGCCTCAATGAAAAAAGAATTTGAGATTTTAGTTGGCATTATTAAAGACTTTGGTAATCCAAGTTATCCATATGATACTGATGAAGAAGAAGATATTAAATCATCAGACTTTGACCAAAGGGTAGATGTATTACCAGTTTCTGATCCTAATGCAGCGACAATGGCTCAAAGGATTATGCAATATCAAGCAGCATTTCAATTGGCAACTTCTGCACCAGAAATGTATGACCTTAAGGAATTACATAGACAAATGCTTGAGGTTCTTGGTATTGAAAACGTGGATGATATTGTTCCTGAAGAAGGAGATATACCACCAGTTGATCCAGTATCAGCAGTACAGAATTTAATTAATAATAAACCAGTTAAAGCATATGAGTTCCAAGACCATGATGCTCATATACAAACAGTTGCATCAGCACAAGATAATCCTGAAATTCAACAGATATTAAGCAAGACACCAAACGCTCCTGCAATATTAGCTGCTGCATCATCATATGTTAATGAACATTTAACTATGAAATTTAGAGATCAAGTAGAACAAGAAATGGGTATAGAGCTACCACCTCTAGGCGAACCATTGCCAGCAGATGTTGAAAAACGTATTTCTGAACTTGTTGCCGAAGCAGCATCTAGAGTTACACAAAAAGCTATGATGGAAGCAGAACAACAAAGAATAAATGAACAACTGCAAGACCCATTAATACAAGCTAAACAAGCAGAGGTTGCAGTTAAAGAAGCAGAAGTACAACGTAAAGCACAAGCAGATGCAGCACGTTTACAATTAGCAGCACAAAAACAACAAGATCAAAAAGAACTTGAAGAAAGAAGAATTAGTTCACAAGAACAAATTGCAGGTGCTAATATAGGTCAAAAAATTGCTAGCGATTTGCTAGATAGTAATTTACAAAATAAAAAACAAGCAGCAAAAGAATTTAAAGAAGGTGTTGACATAGCNAAAGATATNGTNAAAGATATCAATACGAATGANTAANGANATCAANGAGCTATCACTTTTTGANTATTTNNAAAANANATANNGAGATNCTTTNAANGAACACGCAGANCATATNGCNACNGGAAACTGNAANGATTTTGCAGANTANAANNGATTGACNGGTGTNATNGAGGGTTTAGCNCTCGCAGAACGNGAACTTNTNGATTGGATAGAAAGGAACGTTAAANAAGAATAGGAACTCGACTCCTAAATGTCGTGCAAAAATATGAGTAAAGAAAAAAAAATACCTCAACCAGAAAGCGTAAAAAAACCAGAAGTAGATAAAGAAACTAAAAAACAATTACCTGAACCAAAAGGGTATAGAATTTTAGTTGCTATGCCAAAAGCAGAAGAAACTACAGATGGTGGAATTATTAAAGCATCTAGCACAATTAGAGATGAAGAAATAAGTAATATCTGCGGATTTGTACTTGAACTTGGTCCTGATGCATATGCTGATGAAAGAAGATTCCCTAGTGGACCTTATTGTAAAAAAGGTGATTGGGTTGTATTTCGTGCTTACTCAGGCACTAGAATGAAAATGTATGGACAAGAGTTTCGTTTAATAAATGATGATACTGTGGAAGCAGTTGTCGAAGACCCTACAGGAGTAGTTAGAGCATGAGTGATCAAATCATAGAAGAAAAAATTGAAACTGAGTTTGTTCCAAACGCAGATGGAGATTTAAAGCCACAAACATCTGAAGAAAAATTTTTTGGTGTTAAAACAGAAATTAATGCAACAACTTCTGAAGATGATTTAAAAGTTGAAGTCGTGGATGATACACCACAAGAGGATAGAAGACCTCCCAAACAAGAAACAGAAGAAGCACCTGTAGATGATGACTCTATAGATGCAGAAATTACTGAATACAGCAAACGTGCTGGTGATCGTATAAATAAAATTAAATACGAATATCACGAAGAAAGACGAGCAAAAGAAGCTGCTGAAAGACAAATTCAAGAAGCCACAACAAGATTACAAAGTCTTATGACTGAAAATCAAAAGCTACAAGCTATGGTTAATCAAGGTGGTGAAGTTCTTAATAAACAAGCACACAACAATGCTTTATGGGCAAAACAAAATGCACAAGCTAAATACAAAAAAGCATACGAAGAAGGTGATGCTGATGCTATGGCAGTTGCTCAAGAAGAAATATCTAAAGCGGTATTAGCAGAACAAAGTGCAGGAAGATATGCAGAATCAGTGCAATCACAATTTGCACAAAATTATCAAGCACAAGAACCACAGGTACAACCTGTACAAGAACAACAGCTTGATCCAGATATGCAAGCCTGGTCAGCTAAAAATCCTTGGTTTATGAATAATACTAATGAAGATCATGCTGAAATGACTTCTTATGCTATAACTATAGATCAAAGATTACGCAGGAATGGAATACTTCCTGAAAAAGATTCGGAAAAATATTATGCAGAAGTTGATAAAGCTATGCGTAAAGAATATCCACAGTTTTTTGGCGTTCAACCTTCAGTAGATATTGAAGATGAACCACAAACTAAACAACCTTCAAACGTTGTTGCACCAGCATCGAGGTCGACTGGTGGTAAAACTAACCCTCGCAGCATACGATTGACTCAGACGCAAGTTAAACTAGCACGTCAACTTGGAATCAGTCCAGAGCAATACGCAAAGCAATTACTAAAGGAGACTTAAATGTCAGACGAAAACAACACAAACAACAAGGAAGTTGAAGAAATTTCCGAAGAACAAGTGCGTACCCCTAGGGGATCAGAAGATCGAGAGATCGTCCAGCGACAAGAAAGCTGGGAAAACCCATCTAATTTACCAAGTCCAAATCCGCAAGAGGGTTGGGTCTTCAGGTGGATAAGAACAAGTTTATTAGGTAACACTGATAATCCTAATGTTTCAAAAAAATTCAGAGAAGGTTGGATTCCCTGTAGGGCTGAAGATCATCCTGAATTACATATTCACATGATGGACCATAAATCTGAATGGGCGGAAAAAGGAAATGTAGAAGTTGGTGGGCAACTGTTATGCAAGATGCCATCTGAAAAGGCGAAAGCCCGTGACGAACACTTTCAAAATTTAGCTCGTAACCAAATGGAATCTGTTGATAACGTATATTTTAAGGATCAAGATTCTAGAATGGCTACCAAACAAGTTTTTGAACGAAAATCTCAAACAACCTTTGGTAAAAAGTCCTAGTTTCTTGTAATAGTAATTTTATAAACAGGAAAAATTATGGCAAGTTCAGCTACACCTATGGGTGCTAGACCTGTAAGTTCATTAGTATCTTGTGCATATAATGCGAAAATCACTCATTACAAAATTAAAAATGCATATGGAACATCCATATTCTATGGAGATTTTGTAAAATGGGCAGACGATAATCCTAATACTACTATCCAAAAGGATACTGGTACTACTTCGTTGACCCCAATTGGTGTTTTCCTTGGATGTGCTTATACTGATCCTACAACAGGTCAATTCACCACAAATCAATATTTCCCAGCTTCAATAGCTGCGGATGATATTGTTGCGTATGTTGCTTCTGATCCCTTTTTGGTCATGCAGATGCAATCAGATGAAACTCTTGGTCAAGATGANTTGGGCAAGAATGTNGCAGTCGTNCAAACTGCTGGGTCAACTTCGATTGGCACAAGNAGAAATGCGATTGATGGAAGTACAGCAGCTACTACCAATACACTACCATTAAAGATTGTCGACTTTGTTGATGGTCCAGATAGTGCTATTGATGATAGCTTTACTGACGTTTTGGTGATGTTCAACGTTGGACATCAGTTACTTAATACCACAGGCATAGGCTAATAGGAGAATATTATGGCAGCTATTTCAAGAGCTAATGAGCTAAAACAACTCCTTCCAGGTCTTAACGCACTGTTTGGAGATGAGTACAACAATTACGAGAATGAGCATGAGCAAATTTATGTAACTGAGAATTCTGAAAGATCATTTGAAGAAGAACTCAAGTTATCAGGTTTCGCTGCTGCTCCAGTAAAAGATGAAGGTGCTTCTATATCATTTGATACAGCACAAGAATCTTTTGTTGCTCGTTATACACACGAAACTATTGCTTTAGGTTTCTCAGTTACTGAGGAAGCTATGGAAGATAATCTTTATGTGAGTTTATCTGCTAGATATACTAAAGCACTAGCTAGAGCAATGGCTTACACTAAACAAGTGAAAGCAGCAGCACCATTGAATAATGGGTTTACAAACAGTTTCCAATCTGGAGATGGTGTAAACTTATTTACAGCAGATGGTGACGGAGTTACAGGAGGAGACGGACATCCTCTAGTATCTGGTGGCAAAAACTCTAACAGACCTTCCACAGGTGCTGACTTGAATGAAACATCTTTAGAAGATGCAGTAATTCAAATAAGCAAGTGGACCGATGAAAGAGGTTTAAAAATTGCAGCTAGACCTAGAAAGTTGATCGTTCCTACTGATCTTCAATTCGTGGCTACTCGTCTTCTAGAAAGTGAGTACAGAGTTGGAACTGCTGACAANGANATTAATGCAGTNAGAAGCAATGGTGTGATTCCAGAAGGCTATNCAGTTAATCATTATTTAACTGATACTAATGCTTTCTTTATCANNACTGATGTGCCTGANGGCATGAAGCATTTTGTCAGAAGTCCAATGACTACAAGCATGGATGGAGACTTTGATACTGGTAACGTAAGATACAAAGCAAGAGAAAGATATTCATTTGGAGTATCTGATCCTTTAGGTATCTTTGGGTCACCAGGCTCAAGCTAAAACTTTAAGGGGAGCTATGCTCCCCTTTTTTTCGTTCTAGGGAATTTTTTAATTTGTCTATCAACTGCCCTAGCAGACTTGCCAAGATGATAGATATTTTCTTTTAGGAGAAAAAAATGGCGAATACAACATTTAATGGACCAGTTAGGTCCGAAGGTGGTTTTGAACAAATCACTAAAAACTCAACAACTGGAGCAATNACAACTAATCTAGATGTTGATACAAGTGGTAATATTAGTACAACAGGNACANTAAATAATTTANTNNCTGTTACTAGCGTTACTGATNCAACACTNACTCCAACTACAGCACAGTCTGGAACTATNTTTAGTTTNAATAGNGCTGCTGGTATTACAGTAACNTTNCCTGCTGCTGCTGCTGGACTATNTTATGANTTTCANATAGGNACTACATTNACAGGTACTTTTATTTTACAAGGTGCTTCNAGTGCAGATACTTTNCAAGGNATGGTATTNCAGCTTGATAAAGATGAATTAGGAAGNGTAGTAGCTCTTAATGAAGATATCGACACNGCNGGATGGAATGTTCCTGCTGCTGCTGACTATAGATTAACTATGGATGCTGACACTGATGGTCGTTTTATTGGCGGTCATATAAGATGTGTAGCTATTACAGATGCCATATGGCTTCTTAATGGTCATGTCTTTGGTGATGGCACTGTTTCTCATAGTTTTAGCTAGGAGTAAATTATGGCTGATGCAGTAACTTCACAAACCATCATTGATGGTGAAAGAAATTGTGTTATGAAGTTTACCAATGTCAGCGATGGTAGTGGCGAATCCGCAGTAGCCAAAGTAGATGTATCTGCTTTGGCTTCTAATGCAGCAGGTGTAGCCTGTTCAGAAGTTAGAGTTATGCGGGTTAGTCATGCTATCGTAGGTATGTCTGTTCAAATGTTTTTAGATGCTACAAGTAATGTTTTATTAATGGAACTTGCTGAAAGTAGTAATGGACATATGGAATTTGGAGACTTTGGTGGTTTACCAAATAATGCAGGTAGTGGTAAAACAGGAGATATTTTGTTTACTACTAAAGGTCACTCTTCAGGAGATACCTATTCAATTGTTTTAGAAATGGTTAAAGTTTACGGAGATTAATATGTCAAATTATATTATTTCAGAAAATGGTAATTTCCCTCCTCAATACAATGTATTAAAAAAAGGAGAAGATGGAATTTACAGAGTTATTTTTGGACCAGACCCTGATTTAGAGGATGCTGAAAGAAAGCATAAAGAACTTTCTTCTACTCCTAAAAAATCAATTAAAAAGGAAACTGTAAAAAAAGAAACTGTAAAGAAAGAACCAGTTAAGAAAAAAACTGTAACTAAAAAGAAAACAGTTAAAAAAAAATCCCCTAAGAAAAAATAGTGTTAGATAAGACTCTATTGATGAATGAACTTCGTCAATGGAGTCGCACTGTTTTAGAAAATCCGCAGGAAAAATTCAATAATCTTCCTGCTTGTCCACACGCAAAAAAAACTTGGGATAACAACAAAGTAAATGTTGTTATAAGTAAATGTGATATGTGGTCAGACTTAATGGATTACATTATAAATTTTGATGATACTTATGATGTAATTATTTATTGTGGTGATGATTATGAAAATATTACCGCAGATGAGGTAGATACAAGAATTAATTTACTAAATCAAAAAGCAAATAAATTAAATTTATATGTAATGGGATCACACCCTGATACTGAAATAGAATTTGCAACCAAACAAGAAGAATTTCAAGGTTTATTTGAAGATGATTATTATCAAATATTTATTCAAAGACTAGATATATTAATAAAAGCATCTGATAATATTTTTAAAAAAGGTTATTATAAAAATTATAATAATGAACAATTTAAATCTCAAATATTAAGCAGGAGAAGACTATGCGAGAAATGAAAAAAATGGGTGGTAAAAAAACCAAAATCATGAAAGGTGGTAAAAAAACCAAAGTAGCTAAAAGAGCTATGGGTAAAAAAACTAAAGTCATGAAATCTATGGGTAAAAAAACTGAAATGCGTGGTATGAAAAATGGCATGAAAGTAGAAAACTTTAAAGACATGATGTATAAAAAGTTTGGCGGTAAAACATAAACCAGTAAACTTTTTTTAGTTATATAAATATTTTTTTATGCCAATAAGAAAAAAGGCTAAGATGCCTCCTAGAAATAAGAAAAACTTTAGACCTACTAAGTCTGGTGCTGGTATGACTAAAGCTGGTGTAAAAGCCTATAGGAGATTAAATCCTGGTTCTAAATTAAAAACTGCTGTTACTGGTAAAGTAAAAAAAGGCAGTAAAGCTGCAAAACGCAGAAAATCTTATTGTGCAAGATCACTTGGTCAATTAAAAAGAAGTTCAGCCAAAACAAGAAACGATCCTAACTCTAGAATTAGACAGGCTCGTAGAAGATGGAAATGTTAAATGGTAATGACTAGAGCTAACTTTGCTGTAATGACAAAGAAAGCACCAGCAAGTAAAAAAAAATATACCTTTAAAAAGAAAAAAATAAATAAAAAAAGGAAAAAATAAATGGCAACTAGTGAAAGAACTACATTTAATTTAGATTTATCAGACATTATGGAAGAAGCCTATGATTTATGTGGTCTTACTATGCGTTCAGGCTATGATTATAGAAGTGCTAAACGTGCATTAAATTTAATATTTTTAGAATGGCAAAATAAAGGTTTAAATCTTTGGAAGATAGAACAAGCATCACAAACTTTAGAATCAGGCACTTCAAGTTATTCAGCAGAACAAAGTGCATTAGAAATAGTAGATGCTTTTATTAGAACAGACTCTGGAGATACTACAAAACAATTTGATCAAACATTAAATAGAATATCTCGAACACAATATAACCATCAAGCTAAAAAATTAACACAATCAAAACCAACACAGTTTTATGTAGATAAAGGAACTTCAGGTATTAATATAGTTTTATGGGCAACACCAGATAGTGCACAAACTTATACATTAGTTTATGACTATATTAAAAGAATAGAAGATGCAGGAGAACCAGCAACTAATAATGCTGATGTTCCAGCTAGATATCTACCATGTTTAACTTATGCTTTAGCATACAATATAGCGTGTAAATCTCCAGAGGCTTTGCAAAGAATACCTATGATAAAAATGCGTTATGATGAACTTTGGAATGAAGTAAGTGATGCAGATAGAGAAAGAGCATCAGTTAAATTTGTTCCAGATAGCAGTGTGTATAATAGTTACTAATGTACGCACAAGGCAAAAAAGCATTAGGTATATGCGATAGATGTGGTTTTACATATAAACTTGCTGAACTTAAATATGAAGTAGAAGATAAAGTAAGAAATGGTTTAAGGGTATGCAGTAGCTGTTTTGACCCTGACCATCCACAATTAAGAGTAGGTGAATTACAAACCAGTGACCCTCAATCTTTATTTAATGCTAGGACTGATTCAGGTGAGGTAGATTCAACGACCTATTATGGATTTAATCCAGTATCAAGCACAGGAATGGTAATAAGAGCAAGTTTAGGAGAGATTACATTGTCTGGAGTTGTTGCGGCATCTCCAACACCTTCTCCTTCTCCTTCTCCTTCTCCAACTCCATCTCCTACACCTGCACCGACACCTGCACCTACACCAGCACCAACGCCTGCACCTACACCTTCTCCATCTTATACGACCTATACAGTGACAGTAGGAAGTTATTATAGTGCAAATTATTTTTATATAGATGGTGTTAGAGCAGCTACACTTAATTTAACAGAGGGACAGACTTATAGATTTAGTCAGTCTGATAGCAGTAATAGTGGACATCCACTAAGATTTTCTACCACATCTAATGGAACGCATGGTGGTGGTTCAGAATATACGACTGGCGTAACAACTAACGGCACACCAGGCTCATCAGGAGCATACACACAAATAGAGGTAGCATCTGGTGCTCCAACACTATATTATTATTGTACGAACCACTCAGGTATGGGAGGTCAAATTAACACATGACATATGCAGAATTAAAAAGTTTAGTACAGAATTATTTGCAAAATACAGAGACTACTTTTGTTTCTGATTTACCCAATTTAATTAAACAGGCAGAAGAGAGAATTTTAAAGACTATTAATTTGCCAGTATTTAGAAAAAATGTAAGTGGTACATTAACATCGGGAAATCAGTATCTTGCAACACCTTCTGACTTTTTAGATAATTTTTCTTTAACTTATACAGATGCGAGTGCACAAACATTTTTATTATATAAAGATGTAAACTTTATTAGAGAAGCATATCCCAATGCTTCTACTACAGGCACTCCAAAACATTATGCTTTATTTGATGATACTACTTTTATAGTGGGTCCTACACCTAGCAGTGATTTTACAGTAGAGTTGCATTATTTTTACAGACCAGCATCCATAACAGCAGGTGCAGATAGTGATACAACTTGGTTATCAACTAATGCAAAAAATGCTTTATTGTATGGAACTTTATTAGAATCTTATTTATATATGAAAGGTGAACCTGATTTAATGGCTATGTATGAAAAAGGATTTATTGAAGCTATGGGTAGATTAAAAAATCTTGCAGAAGGTGACAATACTGTTGATACCTATAGAGATGACGTAGTTAGAGTACAAAGAACATAATGTTTACAGTAGATGTAGAGTCAAACATAGGAAATGTAGTTGTAGAAACTACACAAAATAAAGGTTTAAGTCCTGAATATTGGACAGAAAGAATAGTAAATAAAATTGTAAGTATTAGTGATAATGCTGACCCTGTAGTTCAAGCACAGGCAAAAGCGTTTAAAGAAGCTATACAAACAGTTGTTTTATTATATATGAAACAAGCTATAGCTAGTGATAGAGCTACTGTAGCAGGTTTATTAGAAAAACAAGGTCATAAAGATATGGCTGATATTATTAGGAGAATCTAATGGCGATTTCGCAAGCTATGTGTACTTCCTTTAAAAAAGAACTTTTAGAGGGTGTTCACAATTTTAAAAACTCAGGTGGTAATACATTTAACTTAGCACTCTATACTAGCAGTGCTTCTTTAGATGCATCTACAACTGCGTACACAACATCAAATGAAGCATCAGGCACAAATTATACTGCTAAGGGAGCATCATTAACTAGAGTTGACCCTACAACATCAGGCACAACTGCGTTTACTGATTTTGCAGACTTGACATTTTCTAATGCTACTGTGACTGCAAATGGATGTTTAATATTTAATGATTCAGCTTCAGGCGACCCAGCAGTATGTGTTTTAGCTTTTGGTGGAGATAAAACATCAACAGCAGGTGANTTTACAATTCAATTTCCAACAGCAGACGCATCTAACGCAATTATTAGAATAGCTTAACATGGCTAATATTACAGGTTGGGGTCGTTCCACATGGGGTTCGGGGACATGGGGAGAGCCTATACCTGTAGAAGTAACTGGAGTAGTTGGTACAACTGCCATTACCTCAGTTGCGGTAAGTGCTGGTGGAGAGGTAGGTGTTACTGGTGTAGCAGGAACAACTGCACTAGGCACAGAATCTTTAGAAACAAATAACAATTTAGGAGTTACAGGAGAATCTTCTACAAGTGCAGTAGGTTCTGTAGTTGTAAATGCAGCAGCCGTTACAGGAGTATCGGCAGTAGCATCAACTTTAAATCTTGGTGATGAAACCTTAATTACTAATAACAATCTTAGTGTCACAGGCTTTGTAGCCACATCAGGATTAGGAACTGTAACACCACAAGCAAATGCTGATGTCGATGTCACAGGCATAGCAGGAACAACAGGTTTAACAGGAGTAAATGTGTGGGGATTAATTGACGACTCACAAACTCCAAATTATTCTATAATTAGTACAACACAAAACCCAAATTGGGAAGAGGTAGCTTAATATGGCAACTTATGTAAATAACTTACGATTGAAAGAAATAGCAACTGGTGATGAATCAGGTACTTGGGGAACAAGTACAAATACCAATTTAGAGCTTATTGGAGAGGCTTTAGGTATAGGTACTGAAGCTATTACTACTAATGCTGACACCCACACGACTACTGTTGCTGACGGAAGCTCTGATGCAGGTAGAGCTATATATTTAAAGTACACAGGTGCTTTAGANTCNGATTGCACNATAACNATTGGTCCAAACACCATGAAAAGAGTGCANATTATNGAAAATGCTACNACTGATTCAGGNAGTAGCGGACCTTANAATATNATTATNTCNCAAGGNTCAGGCTCAAATGTAACAATNGCAAANGGAAAAGTAGCNGTAGTTCAGTTAGATGGAGCAGGTTCAGGTGCAGCCGTATTAGATGCTTTTACAGATTTACAAGTTACAGATAGTTTATCTGTAAATGGAACAACTTTAACAATAGGAGATGCTACTGCTGAAGATACAAAGTTAGTTTTTGATGGTAATGCTCAGGATTACTATATAGGACTAGATGATAGTGCTGATGACTTAGTTATAGGTCTTGGTTCAGCCGTAGGTACAACTCCTGCTATTGAGATTGACGAAAATCAAGATATTAAGTTTGCTCAATCTATTGGTGTAGGACAAGCAGCATCTTCGACAGCAGGAGATATTGTTGCNCAAACAATGTCTTTGCTTGGTACAACCCCAACTTTAACATTAGGTGATGGTGGTGAAGAAGATGTCAAAATACNATTTNATGGCAACGNTAAAGACTTNTATNTAGNTNNNGATGATNNNGCNGATAANNTATTAATNGGNGAAGGTTCNACNGTAGGNACNAATNNTATNNTNACAATNACTGATGATACAGTTACTTTAGGTGATGGAGCAGCAGTAGATACAGCNTTAATNTATGATGGTAATGCTAAAGACTTTTATNTTGCACTAGATGATTCTGCTGATAAATTAGTTATTGGAGAAGGCTCTACTGTAGGTACAAANAGCATACTTACAATAGATGATGATTCTGTAACTATTGGTGATGGTGCCGCAGTTGATACTAAATTAGTTTATGATGGTAATGCTCAAGATTTTTATGTAGGATTAGATGATTCAGCAGACGATTTAGTTATTGGTGTTGGTTCTACAGTAGGTACAACTCCTAGTTTATCTTTTGACGAGAATCAAGTTGTAACTGCGGAAAAATCAGCCAATATTAAACAGGTTGCATTAACTTCAAGTTCTAACGCTGTAGCTTGGGATGCAAGAGCAGCAGCAAATGCTTTTCACGAAACAACAGAAAATACAACCTTTTCAGCACCTAGTAATGCAGTAGAAGGTGCAATTATTTCTGTAGAAATAGCACAGGGCGGTACTGCTCGAACTATAGCATGGAATACAGTATTTGAATTCGCAGCTTCAACAGCTCCTACAATTACAGCTACAGCTAACAAAACTGACATACTTAGCTTTAGATACAATGGCTCAGTTTGGCAAGAAATTGGTAGAGTTCAAAATCTAGCACAAACCTAATGATTGAATTATTCTTAGCTTTTTGGATTTTACTAGGCTTTGTATTACCTAACCCAGAGGATTTTTAATGGAAACCCTACAAAGAACAGCTAATCGAGGAAGTATATCAACTGGTTATGATATTAATAACTCTTTGAAGTTAGAAGCTGACAATTCTGAAAATTTATATAGAGATTTAAACGCAAGTACAAGCACAACAAAATTTACTCATTCTATGTGGGTAAAAAGAACAGAACTTACTAATGCACAACTGTTATATATGAGAGGTGTTGCAGGTAATGAATCGACCTTATTAAGATTCTCAAATGAATCAGGTTATGAGCATGGTTTACAGATAGATATAGGTGCTGGTGGTACTAATGCAAGAAGTGTAACTTCTCGTAAGTTTCGTGATACTAATGCTTGGTATCATTTTGTATTAGCGGTAGACACCACACAATCTACTGCTGCAAATAGAAGAAGGTTGTATGTAAATGGTGTAGAAGAAACTGTATTTGGAATGAATAATACGCCTTCTCAAGACTTTGCGATGGAAGTATCTAGTGCAAAACATAGATACGGTGCTTATAATGATACAGATAACTTTGCACCATTAAGCGGATATATAGCAGAATGTCACTATGTTGATGGCTCACAATTAGATGCTTCAAGTTTTGGTGAGTTTGATGAAGATTCAGGTATTTGGAAACCTAAACAATATACAGGGTCATATGGCACTGGTGGTTATTACCTAAAGTTTAACGATAGTTCTGCATTAGGTAATAATTCAGCAGGAGATGGCACAGATTTTACATTAAGAAATATAGCAGCAGCCGACCAAGCGACAGATAGTCCTACTAATAATTTCTGTACCTTTAATGTATTAGTTCAAACTGATAATAAACCAACTATTAATGAAGGTGCTATGCATGTTGCAGGAGGTGGTGGTAATTGGAATAACGCTTATGGAAGTTTGGGTGTGCAAAATGGTAAATGGTATTACGAATATAAAGTAACNANTACAGAATTTGGATTTTTTGGAGCAAGTACATTTCCTGATACTAGCGATGATGCAACCTCTATTCAATTTATGTATGACCAGTCATTTACTATTGGTTATGCAGCAGCACATTATTATCAAAGAATTAATGGCACACAAATATCAAATGAAAGCACTGGTTGGGGAACAACCTCTGCTAATGATATTTATGGTTTGTTTTTGAATGTTGATGACCAAGAGTTTACAGTTGCTAGAAATGGCTCAGTTCTAAGTGGCACACTTTCACAACCAGTTAGTTTTAATTCTGCATTTAGCGGTCATTTTGTTTTTCCATGTAATGCACAATACGAAGATGATGGTGGTGAGTTTAACTTTGGTGGCTACACTTTAATCAGTAATACAAAGTCTTACAGTGATGCCAATGGATATGGAAATTTTGTTTATTCACCAGTTTTAAGTGGTGTAAATTATTATGCTATTTGCACAAAAAATATTGCGGAGTTTGGATAATGGCTTATACAACTATAGACACACCTGAATCTTATTTTAATATAGTGACTTATTCAGGTAATGGCTCTACACAATCAATTACAGGAGTAGGATTTCAACCTGATNTNGTTTGGNTNAAAAGNAGAAANGCANCAGGTGACCATGTNATAACTGATTCTAGTAGAGGAACAAGTAAACAAATAATGACAAATGGCTCTAATACTGATAGTTGGGAAGAAACAGAACAATCAAACACTAATCAAATTACTTCTTTTGATAGTGATGGATTTAGTTTAGGTGCTAATGCAGAGGGCAATACGAATGGTGATACTTATGTTGCTTGGTGTTGGAAAATAAATGGTGGCACAACTGAAACTATAGCAGCAGGTTCACCAACATATGACCCATCTGAATCAACTGTGCAAAAGAATTTAACTGCTAATATAACAATATCAGAATATCAAGGTTCAACTAGCTTTGGCTCGTATTCACATGGTTTAGGAGAAATACCTGCGTTTCTTTTAATTAAATCTAAAACGATTGGTAGTAATGCACCTATGGTTTATTTGCATAATAAAAGAGGATACGATAATGCAGGATATCTTTCTACAGGTACAGGTGCAGGTGATGCACTATTTGATGCTGCTCCAACATCTTCAGTTGTAAATTGTAAAGATGTNAACNCTGTNTTTAGACCTCAAGGTGCTAAATCTTATGTAGCATGGCATTTTGGTAATGAACAAGGCTATCAAAGAGCAGGTTTAACACATGGTAATAATCAGGCTGATGATGGCACATTTATTTATTTAGGATTTAAACCAAGATTTTTTATATATAAAAGATATGATGCAACTGGTGGTTGGTTTTGCATAGACAGTAAAAGAAAAACAGAAAATGGCACAGCACAACCTTTTATGCGTATGCACACAAGAACAGCAGAGGGTTCTGCAACTGGTGGTGCTAATGATATATATGTAGATTTTTTAAGTAATGGAGTCAAAATGAGGTCTAATGACAGTGAATTAAATGGAGATTTATTGTATTGGGCGATAGCAGAAAAACCAACAGTGAGTAGTGGCGGAGTGCCATTAACAGCACAATAGTATATTATAGGAATTAATTATGTGGGCATTAGTAGAATCAAACAACATAACTGAGGTTATAGAATCATCTAAACCTATGAAAATTGGTGGTGTGCAATACCCCCAAAATATTTTTAATATGTGGAGTAAATCTGAATTAGAAGCTATAGGTATTTATGAAGTAGTACAAGATGATACAAATAAAAAAGATAAAGAGTATTACATAAATACAGAACAATCATTTGCATTTGCAAATAATACTGTAACAGCAACTTACGGCACAGCTACGGCAAAATCATTAGATGATAGTGGTTCAGGTGAAGATTTAGTTAAAGGTTTAAAAACTCTTCACAAAGAATCAGTGGATAGTCAGGCTTATGCTTTATTACAATCTAATGACTGGTTAGTAATTAGGAAAGAAGAAGCANGTACAGCNATACCTTCAGACTGGNCNACNTNNAGANCNGGNGTNAGAACNNCTGCTGNTNNNATGAAAACAAAAATAGATGCAGTAAGCGATGTAGATGCACTAGCAGCATTGTATGTATATAACAATGATGACCCACCAGTTAGACCACTAGGCGAGTTTCCAACCCCACCAAGTTCATAGGAGAAAATTATGATAGAAGTATTAATGTGGATATGCGTAATTGTAGCAGTAGCTTCAGGAGTTGCAGCTATTACACCAACACCTAAAGATGACCATTGGTTTAGGCATGTATATATGCTAGTTGACTGGTGTGCTCTTAACATTTGGAAGGCTAAAGANAAATGAGTTGGTGGAAAAAACTTGTCGATACAGTTACTGGCACTGAACGCAAACAGGTTCGTGCTAGAAACAAAAAAGGTAGATATGTAGCNGATGATAAATCTACACCAGATGTTAATGAGGCTTACAAAACAGTAAGAGTTAAAAAGAAAAAGAAATGACATCAGCTATCGAGAAGGTAGCAGCACATGAAAAAGAATGTGCAATACGCTATGAAAA
>FUFK010784269.1_pt1 | contig 16943 bp, 21 predicted proteins | sample 1021851 | NCBI WGS metagenome assembly FUFK01 (sample SAMEA51879418, study PRJEB19060) | metagenome | reverse complement strand
ATGAAGTTAAGGGATCATGCTTTTGCAATCAAAGAAAATGAAGATAAGAAAGATCCTGAAAAGTGTGATACCTGTGGTCGTATTAAGCTCACTGAGTGCGTCTGTAGAAGGCGTACCAGTGGTCCCCAACTTTCAGAGTGGTAGTCTTACCAGTCACACTGAGACATCCAGCATGGTAACGGAGACCATAAATGTGGTTGAATACCAGACGGGCTGGCAATATACAGTTACAGGTAATAATATAAGCACAGATAGTGACAGCTTGGTTCCTCCTACTACAAGTACGACCCAGGCAATAAATGGAATTAATTCTACGTGGACAAGCCTAGATGCTACAAATATGCCGAACTTTTCTGTAACAGATTCAAGCAGACCTTGGCAACTCACAACAACACTCAGTCAACCAGGGTTAAAATCTCAGACCATAATCCAGAGGACCACCGAGGTAACCTCAGTCACAGACACGGTTTCAACGTTCAGCCAGTAAAGTTTGCATTAATTGCACTGAACATTTTCAGTGCTCCCATCTATGCCAATGAGGTGGGTGGTGTAAGTGCCACTGCTAATCCTGTAGCTAACAGCTCAGGTAGTGTTACTAACCAAGCAATACAGGTATTGCAAGGACCTTATATAACCAACACCTATGGCAATGGAGTTCAGTGTCAGGGATCTACCTTAAACATTACCCCGTTTGTAACCCTGAGTGATTCATGGAAAGAACCTTATCAGGACGTTTGGCTCGATCCAGTGTACGACACTTCTGATGCCGACAATGATGGAGTGTTAGATTCACCAGGGACCATACTTTATTACAAGCCTGTCAGAACAGGTCAGAAATCCAATCATAATATTGGATGGGGTATTTCAGCTACGCTATCCATACCACTTGATAAGCGTCATAATGAGGGCTGCCTGAAGGCTGCTGATATACAGAATCAATATCATACCCAGTTGGTTGCTAATAAAAGATTGGACTTTGAAATATCGAGATTGAAGCACTGTGCGGAGCAACGAAAATTGGGGGTATCTTTCCATCCCGACAGTCCTTCATATCAAATCTGTGCAGATATTGTTGTGACAAATCCTCATGGTGTTATTCCTAATCATCAACACGAGATTCCGAAATAAGTTTCTTCTTTCTTTTTAATCCTTTAAATTTTTCTCCCTGTTTTTTACCNAGTANANCNTTAATTTTCTTAGTAGCTTGCTTNAATAAAGGCTTTATTAACCTTAATAATAGGGGTGTAGAAGCTGCAGCAGCTGTTGCTACTACTGCGATTGCAGCTGTTGTACTTACTTGTGACGTTGTAGGAAGATATTTCTCTACAGGGGAGGTCATTTCATAGTTCGTTATGCAGGTTTGACCATCTTCAGAGAGCGTATGGGATACAACCTTTTCCCTGGATTCAGCATTACGCATATCACCAACCCTCTGGTCTGTAGGTCCAGGGCAGGGTACATCTTCCTTTGAAGTATTTGGTATATCTTCAAGATTAGGTTGAGGTGTATCTGTCTCTGGAGGTGGAGCTACAGGAGGAACTGACTGTTCCTGTACATAAACCATATTCTCTGGCTCGTAATTGATAGGTTCAAACCAGGGGATAGAACCATCACACAGAACACGAGATCCTCGTTCATCCTGATTGACAAGCTCTATAGAATTTTTATTTGCAGGATTATATTTAACACAACCTGGAATATCTATTATCGGAGATCCAATAGATAAAGTTACAGGTGGAGCTTGAGGTATAGAAAAATTTATATTAGGTAAAGGAATCGAATTGACTCCTATGTAATTTATTCCAATAGTCTGTATCTCAGGCACTAACAGTCTTTGAAGTCCCTAGCCATCTGACCACCTATCTCTGCACCTTGTTTCTGTCCAAACATATTAAAGAATCCAGCTACTAACCACCCAACATAAGGTATCTCTGTAAGAGTAGGAGTTATAGGAGCAGTAATGCTGGCTGCTGCAAGCCTTCCTGTAGCCTCTCCAGAACCTTCTGCCTTAATACATGCAATCTGTTTCTCAGTTAGCTCAGAGCTCTCTGAGACGCTTCCAGGGTCTCCTCCTGCTACTGACTGTTCATATGTCTTCACTTCTGACTTACTCAGACCAAGAAACCCTGCTGGTCTATCAATATGTTTTTCAGTTTCAATTATCTTTGGTGAATGAGATTTATATCTAATGGTATATCCTTTCTCTGTAACACTTGCTATGTAACTTGTATAAGGTCCTACAGGTAAATTTATTAGAGGTAAATTACTTTTTTTATTAATTGTTGACTGTATNAAAGCAAGATGAGACAAACCAAAAAGTATACCTAAAGAACCTATGATTATTTTTCTTGATCTAGATGGTCTCTGACTATACATTTTTTACATTATATATGTCTATATTACTGTAACTTTAAAAACTAACCAGTATCGATTTATGCTTGAATTACTCCAAAAAAAGATAGCCCACTAGCTGGAGCAGTCGTAAAAGTTAAAGTGCTTGCAGCAACTGTATAATCATTACCAGGATTCTGTATTACACCTCCAAGAGAAACTATTATTGAGCTGGCATTTGCTGGAGATATAGTAGAACCACTTGCTTGTAGACTAAAATTAGTGGTACTTCCATTAAAACCACTTGATATGTCATCTACCTCTCTATTCTGATTAGGATTAGGTGATAGTCCTATGTATGGCATTATTCTCAAAGATATCTTTTATATAGATATTTTAAATTGACTAATTTTATGCAGCTTCTAAAGCTGTAACTTTTGCGGATAACTCTTGTACTGCTTTTACTAATGGCATAATAAACATCTCATATGAAATAGCTTGCTCTCCATTTTTGTCTTCACTCCAACCATTGAAGTCTGTAATATTTAATTTATCCAAAGCAGCTTTTACTTCTTGTGCTATAAAACCATACATTTTATTTGTATATGCAGCTTCAGTAATATCAGCATCATAACCTACGAATGTTTCTGGAAGTTCAGAAGGTGCTTTCCATTTGTATGTTACTGTTCTTAACTCATCAATAAAGTTTAATCCACAATCAGTATTTGTATTAATATCTTTTTTCTTTCTTTCATCTGAACTTCTAGCCCATGATGCGTTGCTACTGAATTGATTGTAAACTCTTCCACTACTGTTATTTCCAAAAGTAAAATATTCTCCTCCAAGACTTGTTAAATCTCTACCAATAACAATAGCGTTACTTTCATCTCCATTGTTTCCAGTGTTATATCCTACATGAACATTATTAGTTCCTGATGTGATTTGGTTTCCTGATGTAGAACCTATCATTGTATTTTGTCCACCAGTTACAGTACCACCAGCACCTTTACCAACAAAAGTATTATGTGAAACAGTTACAGCTGCATCACCAGCTTTGTGACCAATAAAAACATTCTCATTTCCTGTCGTATTACTTTCACCTGCTTGATAACCCATAGCAGTGTTATTACTACCAGTTGTATTTGCTTGTAAGGTTTGTTTACCTATAGCTATGTTTGGTGTACCAGATGTGTTATTAAGTAATGCACTTTTTCCTACTGCCACATTATTGCTAGCGGTGTTATTTCTTAAAGCATCATTTCCAACAGCAGTGTTTTGTCCACCAGTTACATTTACTGCTAATGCAGCTTGGCCTACTGCTGTATTTTCTATTCCAGTTGTGTTACTTGTTAAAGTAAATTGACCAAGAGCAGTATTATCAGATGCCGTAGTATTAGCATCTAAAGTTTGATCTCCTATAGCAGTGTTTCGAGTTCCAGTTGTGTTTGCTGTTAAAGAATCTTTACCCACAGCAGTATTTTCAGACGCAGTAGTATTAGCATCTAAAGCAGCAGATCCTACGGCAGTGTTAGAAGCTCCAGTAGTGTTTACTTTTAAAGCATCAAAACCTAAAGCAGTATTGTTACTTGCTGTTGTACTTAAAGCTAGAGTTTGAAAACCAATAGCAGTATTGTTACTTCCAGTGGTATTTGTGTATAGAGCAGCAGTACCAAGAGCAGCATTTTGAGTACCAGTAGTGGTATCTCTCATAGCATCTCTACCAACAGCAGTATTATTAGATGCAGTGGAACTAGAAGAAAGAGCCTTATGACCCACAGCTAAGTTAGAACCTCCTGTTGTATTCGCATCTAAAGCAAAAACACCTACAGCTACGTTCTGAATTCCAGATGTGTTTGATAAAAGGCCATTGCGTCCTATACCAACATTGTTATTACCAGTTGTACACGCTGCACCAGCTAAACCACCAACCCATGTGTTTGAATCTCCACTTGTAGTTTCTTCACCAGCTTCATAACCTATAGCAACATTGTAATTACCAGAAGTTTGTTTCTCCAAAGAGTAATTACCCATTGATACGTTGTATTGACCATCATTACCGCTGTATTGAGAAAAGAAACCTACAGCAGTATTGTTACTGCCACTACCGCTACCAGAAGATAAAGCACGACCACCTATACCAGTGTTTTGACTACCTGTATTTGAATCCCCTGCCCTATCTCCAACATAAGTAACATCATTTACTGTCGTTGCTTCTTTACCAGCAGTGCGACCAACAAATACGTTTTGTGTACCAGTTGTAATTTTTCCGCCAGCACCTTGTCCAACAGCAGTATTATTACTTGCAGTAGTATTAGCATCTAAAGCACCAGAACCAATCGCTGTGTTGTTCTCGCCTGTTGTGTTTGCTACCATTGCTTGATAGCCTACGGCTGTATTATCATCTGCTGTAGTATTTAAACGTAGTACATCTTTACCAACACCTACATTTTTTTCACCAGTAGAATCACTTAAGCCACATTGATAACCAACCCAGACATTATCATCTGCACCATTTTGTTGCTGCCCTGCATGAAAACCTAAAGCAGTGTTTCTTACACCTGTTGTTTCTCCTGATAATGCTATATGACCTACAGCAACATTACTATGTCCTGTCGTTAAAGCATCACCAGCATAAGAACCTAAACCTGTGTTGTCACTTCCTGTTGTAACTTGACTTAGAGCATTATAACCAATTCCTGTATTAAGATTTCCAGTCGTAGCACTTAGCAAAACGTGTCTACCTATAGCCGTATTTGCCTGGCCAGTTGTATTTGCAGTTAAAGTTTGATAACCAACTGCTGTGTTATTATCGCCTGTTGTATTAGCATCTAAAGAATTTTGTCCTACAGAAGTATTGAAACTACCAGTTGTATTTAGGTTTAAAGAATTTTGACCTACAGCTGTATTTCTTTGCCCAGTTGAGTTAGTTTTTAAAGTTTCTGATCCAAAAGCAGAATTTAATGATCCAGTATTATTCGCACTTAAAGCATTATATCCAACTGCTGTATTGTTCTCGCCTGTTGTATTAGCATCTAAAGCAAGAGCACCTACAGCTACGTTCTGAGTTCCAGTGGTGTTTGCTCCTAAAGCAACATAACCCACTGCTGTATTGTTACTTGCAGTTGTGTTTAATTTCAGTGCATCTGTACCAACTCCAACATTATTAGCACCTGTAGTTGTTTCTCTTACAGCAGAATATCCAATACCTATATTATTTCCTGCTGTTGTACAACTTTCTACGGCTCTCGAACCCACAGCTACATTCTGTGCACCAGTTGTGTTTGCTTTTAAAGAATCAAGACCAACGGCTGTATTATTACTGGCTGTTGTGTTATTAACTAATGCTTCTCTTCCTATGGCAGTGTTGCCATCTCCAGTAGTATTTGAAAACAAAGCTCCGCTACCAACACTTGTATTCTCAGNACCTGTTGTATTTGTCCTGAGAGATACGTAACCAACTGCTGTATTGTTATCAGCTGTAGTATTAGCATCTAAAGCAAAACCACCTACAGCTACGTTCTGAGCACCAGTTGTGTTTGTTGTTAAGGCTTTATAACCACAAGCAGTATTATTACTTGCAGTATTATCTTCTAATGCATTTCTACCAACAGCAACATTATAGGAACCTGTTTCGTTAAATCTTAAAGATCCTTGACCAACACTTGTATTCTCAGCACCTGTTGTATTTGTTGTTAAAGAGTTGTATCCAATAGCTGTATTTGCATCAGCACTAGTAGCAGCATCTAAAGCAAAACCACCTACGGCTGTGTTTTCTGCTCCAGTTGTGCATTGTTGTAAAACTGATCTTCCAACTGCTGTATTATTACTTGCTGTAGTTGGACTTTGCAAAGCAGTAGTACCAATAGCTGTGTTACTAGATCCAGTTGTATTACCACCTAAAGCTCCTAATCCAACTCCTACATTAAATTGTCCTGTCGTATTTGCATCTAAACAATTGTAGCCAAGTGCAGAATTATGAGTCCCTGTTGTAGTTGCTCCTAAAGCACTACTACCAATCGCAGTATTAAAAGACGCAGAGGCACTAGCATCTAAAGCATTATTTCCAACAGCTACGTTGCCTTCTCCAGTTGTATTTGCTGTTAATGCATCCTTACCTATAGCAGTATTATTAGAAGCTGTGGTATTACTTCCTAAAGCATTTTGTCCTATTCCAGTGTTAGATGATCCTGTAGTGTTAGCATCTAAGGAGTTATAGCCTATAGCTACGTTTGAAGAACCCGATGTATTTGCTGTTAACGCACCTGTTCCTACCGCAGTTAAATTAGAAGCAGTAGTGACAGCATCTAACGCTCCAGCACCCAAACCAACATTTCGTGAACCAGTTGTAACTGATTTAAGAGAATCATTACCAATACCAGTGTTACTTACTCCAGAAGTTAAATCTGTAAGTACTTGATTTCCAATAGCAGTATTATTTGCACCAGATACAGAAGCATCTAAAGCAAGTTCTCCAAGAACAGTGTTACCAGCAACAGAATTATTTCCTTTACCTACAGTTACACTATTAAATGTAAAATCTAAAGCAGAACTATTACTATAAGAAAGATTACCTCCTCCATCTCCAATTAGAGCTTGTCCACTACTACCTTGTCCTGTAGGGAATTGAGCTACCTTTGTTCCGTCAGATATGAGTGCTATAGTTCCAGAAGCTGTTCGTGTAAATCCAGTGTTTGTATCCTCACTGAACGCAATAGACGGAAAATTAATTGATCCGTCAGGAAAAGTTCCCCCGGCATTTACATAATCCGCACCTGCATAAATAACTCCGAAGAATGCATGACCATTTGTAGGAGCAGAACTGAATACAATATTTGTTCCTAATAATTTAAATCCAGCAGAACCTGTAGGATCTGGCTCCTGAATAACTCCGTTTACTGATATTAATAACTGTTGTTCAAATTTTGGAAAAGGAACAGGTGTTGCTCCCCCGACTTGTAAAGCAAATGAAGTAGCACTACCATTAAAACCACTAGATATATCATCTATGATCTTGTAATCTTCATTACTTCTTACGTCATTTCCTATATATGCCATAGATAATTAACTACGATATTCTTTTTCTCTTATTATTTTAAGGTCAGTAATCTTTGGAACTCTTAAGTATTAGGTCCATCAGTAGAAGGTTGTACTGGCCATACAACATCATTTGGAGCTTTACCTTTATAAGTTTGAGGAAGATCTCTAAGATTCTGTCTATATGCAGACCATTGAGCCTGATCTACTGTTGCACCTGGAGTCACAGTCCAGTCAGTTGACTTTAATAAATAATCTCTTTTCTTTCTTACATTTTCCCAATTCTCATCTTCTAACTCTAATACTTTATGTGTTTTGTCTTGTAAAGAAACAACCTCAGCTTTAAGAATCTCAAATCTAGTTATTAAATTTGTAAGATCACTATTACTTGTTAAAGCCATGTTATGTCTGCTCTAAATAACTTACTGAAGCATCCAACGCACTTGCCGTTCCTGAATTTATTCTCAGAACATCATTAGATTCCATTATTATTTTTGATCCAGCTATTATTTCTAAAGAAGATCCTGCAGGCACCGGAGCATTCCTAATTAAGAAAACATCATCTCCTGTATTAGTAACTAAGAAAACATCTACAGTAGCACTGGTTCCAGTCTTATTAGAAATCAGGCAGCTTAATAATACTAATGTTGCCGAACCTCCTGCAGTAACAACATTAGTTCCTGAACTACCTGTCCCAGCATTACTGACTGAAGATTTTGTATCAATTTTGAAGGTATTTGCCATATTATCCTAAAGCAAGTATAAGAGCGAGTTGGTTACCGCTATCAATATTTCCAGTAACAGTTAGATCTCCTGTGACAGAAAGATTACCATTATTTGGAATTGTAATAGCACCAGTTGAATCTATTGTAAGCCTTGCAAATCCACCGGTTACAAGTGTCAATTGATTGGCACCTGGACTTATAATTCCTGTATCTGGATCTCCTGCAAATTTAAGAGCACAACTGGACAATGAACCTAATGCAAAATTAGAATTACTTGCATCTTCTTTTAATAATGGAAAGCCTCCAGCCTGTGTTGCATCATGTATACAAACAGTTCGTTTCTCAGTATCTACAGTTACTTCACCTACTGCTCCTGTAAAAGCAGAATGTTGACCGGTTGTTCCTCTTCTAAATTGTACTTGAGTTGCCATAATACTATCCTAAAGCCACTGCTATTGCGGTGGCAAAACTTTCAGTTGCTATAGTTGAATCTACAGCCACTGTAACTGTGTTACCGGAAGCACTTGTATCAATACCTGTGCCTCCTGAAAGCTGTAGAGCCTCAGAATCTAAATCAATAGCAATCGTTCCAGAATCTGTAGTTACGTCTAAATCTTCAGCAGTTATTTGAGCTTGTACATAAGCTTGAGTAGCTATAGTTCCACTCGCATCTGGAGCAGTTAATGTTCTTGTAGTGCTGCCGGATATTCCTGAGCACTCAAAAGCAAGTTGTTTTGTATTGTCTGAATTGTCTCTGATTCTGAATCCACTGTCATCAGTTACTACCGCAGTGGAAGTTACAGAAGCTAAACCAGTAAGTGTCGTGCTACTACCGCCCAGGGCAATAGCAGTGCTACCAACAGTAACAGCACTGTTAGCAAGTTTGGAGTTAGGGATAGCATTGGTTGAAAATTCTCCTGTACCTGAGTTATAAGTCAATCCTGATCCAGAAGCAACACTTAGTGTGCTTAACAATGCAACAGTTCCTGTCGCATTGGGTAAAGTTATTGTCTTATCTCCACCGGATGCATCGGTTGATGTAAGTATTATCTCATCACTATCAGCTGTAGATCCTTCAAATGTAATATTTCCACTGGCAAGTGTTATGGAATTAGCACCATCAGCTGCTCCTGAAATCAATGTGGTGGAAGCTAGTGATGTTAGTCCTGTAAAGGTTCCTTGAGTAGCTCCCAAAGCAACACTTGTTCCTCCAATTGTTAGAGTAGAATTCGCTAAGTTACTGTTAGCAATTGATGATGCAGTTGTTAATATAGTTCCTGTTTCATTTGGTAATGTAAGAGTTTTATCTCCACCTGTTGCATNNGCNGCAGTNANTATNGTTTCATTTGCATCNGCACTTGATCCTTCAAATGTAATATTTCCACTTCCAATCTCGATAGCATTAGCTGCATCTTCCACTCCTGCTATCAAAGTTCCTGAAGCTAACGATGTTAATCCTGCAAAAGTACCTTGAGTAGCTCCAAGAGAAACACTGGTACTTCCAATGGTTATAGAAGAATTAGCTAACTGACCATTAGGTATTGCACTAGTTCCAAACTCTCCTGTTCCAGAGTTATAAGTTAATCCAGAACCACTGGCAATACTAAGGTGTGCTCGTACTTCAGCAGGTGATGGTCCTGTATATGTGATTACTCCTGTGGAATTATTGTATGCAAGACTTCCATCTCCTGAAACATCTGTGACAGAAATAGCTGCTCTTGATCTTGTATCTGTATAATATAAATTTGTATTTTCAGTAAGATCGGCTGTAGTGTTACCAGCAAAATCCAGCTTATCTGTTGGAGTATTGACTTCCTGAAATAAACCACTTACCAGCGTAATCGCCTTACGAGTTGCCATCTTTTAATTACTACTGTTAGTTTCTTATCTAATAAAAAACTTTTATTATTCTTCTATTTTATCTTTAACAATTTTAGCGAAGCTGAATTGGACGCTTTATTCTCACTATTAATTCACTTGTATTTGGAGCTTCACCTACAAGAGTTAAGAATTGTCCGGCTGCAGTGGGAGGATTCTTAGTAATTGATCCTGCACTTGAAGCTGATAAAAAGAATATATCTCCAGCGTCTAATGTCTGTGTTCCTGCAGCTACTTGACCAGAAACTATTACACGGACAGTCTGTCCTGCAGTCTTTGTAGTTTCTGCAAATCCTGCAACAGTAGCCTGATCTAATGTCCCATTTGCAACTGCTTTACCTACCTTACCATCAGAAGTTCTGGAATATATCGCATCTCCCTGTGAGACGTTTTCAAATGCTTCAGCCTGATATCCTACTACCTTAGATGGTACGGCAATAGGCATTGTTTTTCTGAAGTCTTCTAATACAGCAATTAAACCTTCTAAGTTAGCTGCATAAGGCTCTAGATCTTTTACATTAGCCATTATCTTAAAAGAACTGGAGGTTCTATATGAATCGCAAAGTCAGTAGCAGTGGATGCTTCTCCTACACGAGTGACTGCTTTTCCTGAACCTGAAGGTGGAATTGTTGTGATAGCTCCAGCTGTTGAGTCGGATAAGAAAAACAGATCACCTGGATTTAAAGAACTTAAAGTTTTAAGACCTACAACAACTACTTTCACAGTGCTGTTTGCACTAACAGTTGAATTAGCAAAACCTATAACTGTAGCATTTTCTAATGTTCCATCAGCTGCACTTGCCTTTCCTACCTGACCATCGGAAGTACGCATGAATAAAGCATCACCATCAGTAACATCCTGAAATGCAGTTGCATTAAATCCTACCTGTAATGGAACAAAATTAGGAAAACCTTCTTTTAAATCCAGTAGTGCATCTACTAAGCCACGGAAGTTATTTACATATGGTGAACGAGTCATAGTAAATCCATTAGCAGTTAATAAATCTACCAGTACTTTTATTGCACCTTCTATATTTGGTTCACCTTGTGCCATATAGTTTGAACATTATATATAGACATTCTAAGTTGTTAAATCCCTTAGAATATAGATAAAGAGAAACAAAGATTTAATGGACCCAGAAATTATTGCTATTGCTGTGACCAGTGGACTAGCAGCTTTCACTGGTGTTATCAAATCTTTAAATGGATTTAATGATAAAATTCAAAGAAGATTCAATAAACTACAAGACGAAATCAATCGTGTAGAAGATGATATGATTCGTGGTTATGTTTTAAAACAAGATTTTATAAGAGAAATAGATGTAGTTCATCAAAAGCTGGATCGCATATTAGAGTTAATGATAAAACAAAACTCTAAATAGATGTATTTTGAAAAATTAAATATAGAAATAGATACTCCTTCTTATGAAGTTGGTGAAAAAGAACTAGAGTATGGTGTAAACATAGATAATGAATTCAATGGTTTATGGTACAGCAACTTAAAAATTAATGAGCAGATAAATCTCATACCAGAAAAACATAAATCAGATTTTTATTTATTATTTTTAGAAGCTAATTCATTTATTCTTCCTCACTCTGATAGTGGTCCTACTGCAGTCATCAACTTTTATATTGAAACAAATAATTGTGCAACACAATTCTATGAAATAAAAGATGGAGCTGAACCTTATCAAATAGATAATCAGACTAATGGATGTGTATATGATCTAGAAGATTTAATTGAAGCAGAATCTTTTATTGCTCAACCTGGTGATTTATATATTCTGGATGTAAGTAAAGTTCATAGTGTTATTCCTTTAGATAATAATAAAATAAATCGTAAAGCTATCTGTTTTTCTACTAACTCTTTAAACTTTGATGAAGTTAAGACGATGTTTATGTAGCCTTAGAAAGTATTTTTATAGCTTTCTTACGTGTCTTACATTGTTGTGCTTTGAGATTAAGCTTAATTAATCTCCAATGATTACCTGCCTGTCTTATTTGTCTTTCTTTATTCATGCAATGTTCACAATTACATTTTTCTTTTAATTGATTGCTGTCCATCCACCTATACTCGATCTATAAATGTGTAAAGTGGTTGTTGATTCTACATAATGTAATTGTCCATTAACTGGGTTGGAAGGAAATCCTGTATTAGTTGTAGAAGCTACAGCATTTGCATATTGCCAGTTTGTTCCATCATGTACTCTAAACAAAAAAGTACTTGCTGTATCGAGCCAGGATTCACCTTTAGAAAAACTAGTGAAGCCCGTAGGAGCATTATTAGGTTGAGTAGATCCTACATGTATAGGTCCAACTTTAATTAATCCTGTACTGGGAGATGCAATATTATCTGCAAAGAATAATCCAGGATCTCCAGAGTTTATATTTATACAAAGCTCACCAGCTGCTATTCGAGTAGGAACTGGTCTGTCATTTAATAGACTTGATCTTCTAGTTTGAATTTGTATTGTCATATCTAATTTATATAGAGTCCTGCATCTACATTTATAGATTGCTCCACACCTGGATTATAAGTTGAACAATCCATAGAGCTTATTCCTATACCTGTTATACGTTCTCCATTTAAATATGTCCCACCTTCTATTTCTCCAAATTGAAAGTCAGGAGTAAAATCTGTAAGTGGTTGATTAACTAATCCAATACGAACGTCCTCTATTAAATCAAAATCTAAATTAAGAACTTTTTGCATGGTCATCAATGTAGTAGCTGCATTATTTAATATCTTTCCATCACGATTTAATTCACTACCATCACGTCTGATAGTGTCTGTAAGTTTCATAGTTACAAGAGTAGGATCGAATTGAGCTGTCTCTTCAGGTGAGTTTCCCTGTCCAAACTCAATATTTTTATTTCCTGTCCAAGGTAATCCATAACCTAGAAGTGCCATTCTTTCTGCAGCTTTTCTAGTTCGTTCCTGTTCTTTATCAAAGTTTCTGTAAAATTTATCTAATGCATTACCAGCTGGTTGATCGTTAGGTTCACGTAACCATACATCTACATATTCATGTATCTTTAAATTACTTACAGTGCAGTCACCTTGTGTAGTTCCAGAAAATGGATAGATAATTACAATTGTATTTTCATCTGGAACAGAACTTATTACATACTGTCCATCTAGTAAATCACCACTAGTGAAATCAATAGAAACTCTTTTGTTAGGTAGTAGCCCGTGATTGACAATAGTTATTGATACATTGGGTCCACTCTGTGAATATCTTCCTTCAAAATTAAACTGATCATTACCCTCATCATGCTGCATGGAAAATAGAGCTGCATAGATATGTTTACACCAACGAGTCTGGTAATATAAAAGTCCACCAAAAGATCCTTCTGGGTCATCATTATATTCTGGTATCTCATAAAAATTACCAGTAGGTGAATATCCAAAGTCATTATGAACACCTACATTATCTCTGGTATTAATTACATTACCTTCTCTATCTTGTATCGTTCCAGGTATCACACTTTCAATTCCGGTATTAGGAAACCTTTCATCAGTCTTATCTTTATATAGATTATATTTTCTACGACGCATGAAGTCTGGACAGTTGCATTGATATCTAATTTCTGTAGTGAGAAATCTGTTTTGTGAAGCAAGAAATCCTCTAGGTGCAGGAACTACTGTCTTCGCTCTATTGTTAGCAAATTCAACTCCATAACTTTCTTCACGTTTAAATAGTATTTCATCAGTAGTCAGATCAACTCCAGTTACTGTATTGCCTACATAATTATTAAAATCAAATCCTTTAACTCTTCTAATTACTTTTGCATTTCCACTAGTTGTTGCACTTACGATTGAATCTGCTGTAAATTCTGTTGCACTAGTGACTATTACTTTATATAATCCAATCTTTGTATTGCCAGTTGATACTTGTAAGAACACCTGATTATCTGTGGATAATCCATGAGGAGCACTACAGGTCACGGTAACTGTATTACCTGATTGAGAATATGTACTATTAATTCCTGAGTCACGTTCTACTACACGATCAACAAGTCTTTCTCCTGTTAACAATGTCACTGGTGTTGGCATATTTCTGATTTTCACTCTCTGCTCTGTCCATCTAGTATCAGCAAAACCTTCTGCAGTATCAGAAAATTCTTGTCTAACACTCACAGTTCCAGCTGTTGTCACTGAGGCTGCACTTGTACATGTGAAAGTGTCATCAGTCACTGAAGTTATACTCAATGTCTCATCTACTGCAGTTCCAGATGTGTAATCAAGAAAAGCATTTTCTCCTACACGCAATCCATGATTGACTAATGTAACGGTAACAGTAGTCCCAGCTTTGTTATAAGTTCCTGCTTTTGCTGCAGTGACATATCTAACTGAATCAATAGGTAAACCAAGATCATAAAAGTTAAGACTATTAGCATCACGTATACCAACTGTATGCTCTCCTTCTTCATTACCAGCACTAGGGAAAGTAAATATTCTAACAGGCACGAAAAGACCTGGGAAGAATTGAAATGTGAAGAACATTCTAAAGTCTCCTCTGGTATTTCTTCCTGTAGCGGATGATCCTAAATATTGTTGAGTTATACAGTAAAGCTCATATCCACGTCTCCATCTTGACCATGTACTATCAAAATCATAAAATCTTACTTCACTATATAAATCTTGTTCACCTGGAGGAAAAAACTGATAAGGAGTATCAGCAAAATCATTCTGATCTCTTTTCTCTTTTTTTAATACAGCATCAGAAAAACCTTTAAAAGAATTATCAAAAGAAGTACCAAAACTAGATCTTCTTCTTGGCATTTATCTAAAACTTATAATTAAAACCTAATCTTGCACCATATTGTGTAGGTCTTCCGAAATCTTGCTGCCCATAAACAGTAGCACTCAATCCTTGATCTTTATTACCAAATGTTTTTTCAAAACCTACACCTGAAAGATCTGCACTTAGTCCTACTTGATTAAGTCTATTTACAAAATTCTCAGTTTTATCTATAACATTAGAATTTTTATTATCTTTTGTTTCATCATCACTTTCTTCTTCAGTAAATCTACGTTTTACAAAGTTTTTTGCAAAATCTTTGGCAGCATCTTTAGCACCTGACTGTTCTAGAAATTGGCCGAGAACCGGAACTGGATTATTAGATGAAGCTATTTCAGTATTCTTATTTTCCATTTTTAAGGTTCTCCTGGATAAGGATATTTAATACGAGGACCAAAATCACCTCTCTGCCAATTAGTGGCTAATTCATTTGCCATACACCAGCTCTTTTGCTTTGTTTCTTTTACCTTGTCACAAGGATCTTTATATGAAGCAGTAAGATCCTCATAACCAGATACAGGTTTCATTTAGTAGTAACCACCCTGAACATTAATATAGAATCCATTACTGAGAGATCCTATTCCACTTATACCTACATGTAATCCTGATCCACGAGGTAACATTAATCCTCTCATCTTAGGTGCGATTGTACTATTAGCACTAGAGAAATTAGTACCTGCATGAGGAACTGGTGAGTTTATAAGTGGAAGCACTAAATTTTCAGTCAAACTAAAACTTTGATCTTCTGGAATAGATAGAACATGAGCAGTGAATAAAGGTAAGAACTGTGTAGTTCCTGTTACTGTGCTTACATTCGTTAGATAGAAAACAAAATCAGTAGGTAAGTAAACACTTACATTTCCATTTGTAGTTCCAGAAACACTATGGTTGCCTTTAAATGTTGTGGCAGTAACTTCTGTAACTATTAAAACTTCATCTGTAGCAGCTCCAGATGTAATATTTAAATATACTTTGTCACCTACTTTTACATTATGATTAGCTAAAGTAACTGTTAGAGCGAAAGCAGTTCTTGCATATGTTGCAGCACTGGGAGTTACCGCATCGATAAAAACATTTACATCTTTTGTATATCTTATAAATATCTCATCTATATATGCACCACTGATCTGAGTATCTGTTAAAGATTGATCAACATCAAATACCTTAGTCACATTACCAATTGAAGTAGGTAATAGACTGGCAGAAAATAATTGTCCTGTCTGAGTTCTTACAAGAGTGCTGGTAGATGCTGGTCTATCCAGCATCATTGGTTGTTTATTTGTTGAGGTAGATGCCAATTTACTGTCCTTCTTTTAAGTTTATTTTAGCGTAACTATTTATCGTCTTTTTTCTTTTTAGCTTCTCTAGCTTTTTCTAAAGCTTCCATACGCTTCTCTTTGTCAGACATTTTTTCACCATCTTCTTTCTTCTTGTTCTTATTTTTAAAATACTCAAGAAGCTGAGGTGGCATCTTTTTTTCTTTAGCCATAATAATTAAGTAAGTGCTATCTAAGTTCTGTAGCAAACATGAGTCTGGTTCCGACTGCTACATCAGCTGGTCCAGGAAGTGCTTGTATAAATTCAGCACCCTCACGATTAAATCGATATCTAGCCTGCTCAGGATTACGATAATTAGGTACGTAAAGATGTTGAGCTAAACGATCCGTCTCATATAAGTATATACCAGTCCATGTTTTGAGAGTGTCTTTATAATCAGTTGTACTGATGGTTCTATCCACGTCACCAGCTATGTTTTCTCTTCTTCCTGCAGGTGTAATATCATTGTTTAAAATTCCTGTCATATCTGTTCTCTTCTCTGCTTCATCACATCTTCCAACCTGTTCAACTATTTTACTGAACCAGAAAGAATCTTGAATATTATCAAGAGCTTCTTCTAATCTAGCTAAGTCACCAGCTGGTATAGATGTTTGGTTATATCCTAAATGCCATTTACATTTTGATTTAGTAAATTCATCAAGTTGCATTATTCAACACGAATAAGATTATCTTTTATTAGTTCATCCCAGTCGATACGCTTAATAGCTTTAAGCTGATCTAACTTAATGAACTTTTCGCCTAACATGGAAGATTGTAAATCTTTTATCTCCCTAGCTGTCTTTAATCCTACACCAGGCAACGCATCAGCAAGTTGTCTAGCACTGGCAGTATTG
>FUFK010717847.1_pt1 | contig 16946 bp, 14 predicted proteins | sample 1021851 | NCBI WGS metagenome assembly FUFK01 (sample SAMEA51879418, study PRJEB19060) | metagenome | reverse complement strand
CGCTTGTCCTGGCGCTGGATCAGTTCGTGTTCGGCAAGCCGGTCCGCGAAGCTCAGATAGGACATCTCGTTGGCTTCAGCCTCGGCCAGCAGGTTGGTCAGTTCGTCGGCGGCCGCGCTCAGACGCAGACTGCGGTAACGGGACACGGTCTGTTCAAGCTGGCTCATGGGTCACCCCCTGGCCACTGGAGTGGCCAATACGGCGATAAGCACTTAGGTCCAGTGCTTGCTTGGGTTCTGGCAGGGGTTCCGGCTGCCGTTCCCGGAGGACGGCGGCTTGGGCCGCTTCAAGGTAGCTTTGCAGCCGTGTGGCGGTCATGCCGGGACGCTCTGCCAGCGTCGTGAGCAACACCGGATCCACCGGCGCATGGCGCTTGAGCAGGTCACGGGTAGCCACCAACTGATCCTTGTAGATCTTGGGCTCGGAACGCTTGAGCTGCTGGCACAACCGTTGCCCGATTTCACTCCCGATCATCTCATTGATCTTGCTTTCAAGGGTGGTTACCCGCTGGGCATGATCGCGGTAGTGATGGGTGTTCTTGATCACCTTGCCTTTATCGGAACACAGCGCATGGCTGGTAATGACGTCGCCTGTGTTCAGGTCGCTGATGTGGAGTTGGCCGCCGGACTCCAGAACGCCCACCCGGGCCTGCTGCCAGGCCATGGGCACAGAGTACTTGTTGGCCTTCCAGGCGATCAGGCCGGTCTTGTCGGCCCGACGTGTCTCGTGGGCCACCGGCTGCACGCAAGCTGGTGACAGGTAAGCTTCCAGGTGATCTCGCTCATGCCGTTCGAACCGCTCCCGGGGTGGTTCCCCGGTGGTGCCGTGGATGCGGACATTGGCTACGCTCTCAACCCAGTCCTGCACGTGCTGACGCACGTGTTCCTGATCCCGGAAGACTTCACCGTAGAGGCAATCCTGCTTGACGTACTTCACGCCAGCTTCCACCTTGCCCTTGCTCTCTGGATCGTAGCCTTCGCAGGCATGGATCCGGAACCCCNCCGTGGTGGCATACTCATGGAACCGTTGATTGAGGGTCAGCTCCCGGTACTGTTCGTTGATCACCACCAGCTTGGTCTGATCGTAAACGCACTCCTCCGGCAGGCCACCGAAGTAACGCAAGGCTTCATCATGGAGCTGGATAAAGGTCCGGGTATCCAGTGGGCGGAAGGCCAGGCCCACGTACATCAACCGCGAGTAAGACAGCACGAACACCACAAAATGCAGCGTGCGTTCTTCGCCACCGATCAGCACACCGCGCAACTCACCGGGGTCCACCTGGCACTGAACACCCGGCACATCGTCCAGAATGGGCTCGTAGTAGCGCAACTGGGCCGAGGCCACTTCCTCCTTGAGCGTCCGCACATAGCGGCGAATGGAGCGATCCGAAGCTGGCAACTCACCAACCTTCGCTTGCAGCTTGCGGGCAAGCTTGACGGCGCTGAGCTTGGGAAATTGCTTGAGCAAATGCACCAGGTAATCCCGGTGATCGTCGAGGCGCTTCGTGCGTGAGGGGCCTTCAATCTGTTCCGAAATGGCGTGCTCATCCATCCGCAGATACTTGCGAACGGTATTGCGGGACAACCCCAGTTCCTGACTGATGGCGCGGATCGACAGTCCTTTACCGTTATCGTGCAGTGCCTTGATCTTGTGTATCACAACCCACTCCTTCACTGACATGCCCCCGGCCATCGATAAAAGCGGGGGACAGTAGCTGGTTCTGTGGCCTGACGGCCACTCGGAGGTGGGTCAAAATTAATGGCCAGTAGTGGGTCATTTTAATTGGCCACTAACACGAGTAGAGCTTTTTTCATTTCCATAGACATGAGAGTCTCCTCATTCTTCCGTTAATTGGACGTTTTGCGACGGCGATCTTTACTTCTTCCATGGTCGCCGCCGTGTCGGTGGGTGAGTTTTTGTTTTGCTCCCCGAACCGACACGATTCACGTTAGAGGAGGTGGGAAGGCGGGAGAATAGCAAATTTTGAAAAGGGGTCTTTCAAAAAATGAAAACATGAAATTCAACAGATGATAAAGTAGAGCAGGAACAGTGACTTGGGGCCGACTCCTTGCGTACAACCATAAACAATAAAAATTCTGTGTCCCCGACGAACGGTAGCAAATCGCCGACGAGCGGTAGGTATTTCGTGAAGGTCAAAAAAACGTGACCGGAATTTTGTCCGCTATTTAAAATCCGATTTTGTTTTTCTTGTAAGCTTTTGGCTATTTAATCTGTAAGTTTTTCGCCAGTCTTTAGCAGTTGTTACTTATGGTAGCATTTTAACCAATCTGTAGTGTTTCTCTTGCCGTTTGGTGTTCAGGGTCAACCGTTTCGTTCCTTGATTATCGAAATATTTTGCATTTCCTTGGCTTTTTTCTGTCTCCAGGCCGTGGCTTGCGTGTCTACTATTAAAGTGCCGGGCGCTTTTAGGCCGCTCCCGTGAAGGGTTGTACGCGGTTTGTGGCGTACAGGTGTGTGCAAGGAGGCGGTGGAGTTCAAGAGGATCGGGCTGGCTGCAGCGAGTGATGTCGACGCCGGCGCCCCTTCCTACCTGCCATTGCCCAGAGAGGCTGCGCATCGTTCGTCCTGGTTTACAAGGATTGTCCGCGGCGTAGGACAGACAGCCCGGCACGGATGCCCGGGGGAATGACAACGTTTGGCAACCCCCGGGTCTTTTGCGACAGTCGCATTTAATCTTGGAAATCACGCAAATCCCGCCTTTTTCCCCGCTTATGACACTGAATAAGCCGTTTCAGGGGCCGTTTTCCGCCGTTTAGCGCCTTACTTGAGCGGCCGGCTTCGATGTTTACAGACGCCTTTGGTGACTCTTTGGCACCTCACCTCGACGTCACTTTGGCCTGCGGAGCAGCTCATGGGCTGAGCCGGTCAGCCTGGCCTTTGGGGTTCCGGGCATCACCAGCCAGGCTAGTCGGTCCCGATGGATAAGATGGCGCGGTTCGCTTTTTCTTGCGCGTCGGCCGGGTTAAGGTTGTTGACTCATCGATTCAACAATAAGAACTGATCATGCAGCCTCGCCCCGCCTCAACGTTGGCGCTGCTCCGGGACACCGGGCAGGGCCTTGAAGTCTTGATGCTCCAGCGCACCCTTAAGGCCGTGTTCATGCCCGGCTTCTATGTGTTCCCTGGCGGCGCCGTCGACGACGGCGATCGCGACCTGGCCCGCAGCGGGCACCTTTATGGGCACGATGACGCGTCCGCCAGCGCCTTGCTGGGCCTGTCCGAGGGTGGCGGGCTGGGCTATCTGGTCGCCGCCGTGCGGGAGTGCTTCGAGGAGTCCGGCATACTGCTGGCCCGCGACGGCGCGGGGCAGTGGCTGGATGGCGGCCATCCGGTGATGGACGGCCGCTGGGCAGTGGGCAGCGGGGAGGCGGATCTCGGCGATCTTTGCCGCTCCCACGGCTTGGCGTTGTCGCTGGACGGCATTGTCTATCTGGACCACTGGGTAACGCCGCCGGGGCCGCCGCGCCGGTTTGATACCCGCTTCTTCGCGGCCGTGGCGCCGCCCAACCAGGTGCCCGCCCACGATGGCGAGGAAACCATCGACCATATCTGGATCCGTCCGCAGGACGCGTTGGAGGACCGCCGCCAGGGCCGCCGCGAGTTCGCCACGCCCACGGTGAGCGTGCTGCGCAAGCTGTCGGAGTTCACGTCCGTGGACGAGGTGCTGGCCTACGCCCGCGACCGCCGGCCCCAGGCGTTCCCCACCCAGCCGTGGCCGGCGCGCAAGGGCGACCAGGTGGTGTACATCGAGCCGGGCCGCCCCGCCTACGACGAAGTGTGCAAGCTCGACCCGGACGCCACCGGTAGCGCCCAGGCGCGCCTGGAAGCGGGCCTGTGGGTGGCGCTCAGCCACCGCGTATCGCGGCTGACGCTGGCCGCCGGAACCGACGACGGCGGCCCGGGCTTTAACAGCTACCTGGTGCGCGCCGGCGAGCAGGCCCTGGTGGTGGACCCGGTGATCGAAGGCCGGGACGACCTGCACGCGCTGCTGGAAGCCTGCGACGGTGTGCTGTCCACCATCGTGCTCACCCGGCCCCGGGAACAGGAAGCGGCGGCCCGCGCCCTGCAGCGCGCCACCGGCGCCCGCATCCTGGGCGTGGCCGGCCCGGCGGATCGGCGCCTGGCCCACGGCGAGCCGCATCACCTGGGCGGGCTCACCCTCAAGCTGCTGCACACGCCCGGCCAGTCGGACGACCGCCAATGTCTGCTGATCCAGGAGGAGGGCATGCTGTTCTCCGGCACCACGGTGCTGGAGCGCTCCATCGCCAAGGGCTACCTGCCCGCCGCCGACGTGGACACCTACGTGGCCGGCCTGGCCCGGCTGCTGGAGGAAGACCTGCACTGGATCGCCCCGGGTCGCGGCTTCCTGATGGGCCAGCCCCAGAAGGTCCTCGATCACCTGATGACCCAGTGCCTCAGCAAGGTCCAGCGCTGACCCGGTGACGGCGGCATAAAGGGGACGGACCTGGTGCAAGCCGGACCCTTTTCAATTAGAGTCTGAGTCAAGAGAACAATAAATGTCATAACGACCCTGGGGGCCGGCAATGGACGCCGATTTTTCCACGCACGCTTTGCACTACCAAACCACCGCGCTGCGCAATACACGGTTGGCGCAGGACGCCTCGCTGATGCCATGGGCCGTGAACCCGGAGGGCCTGAAAACCACCGCGGTGGCACAGCTGCATCGCATCGCCGGTTTCAGCCCCGGCGGCGGGTTCAGCGAAGACGGCTGGGAGTACCAGTTTCTCTATAACACTCTCTATACGCTGGAAGCGCCCTACGAAGACGCTCAGGATCTGTATTGCCTGGTGCTCACCTGGGACGCCACCGTGGTGGTGCGCTANCGGGCGGCCACCGAGCAATCACAGGACAGCTTGCTGGAGGCCGCCTTCGGCTCCGGTGCCCGGGCTTTCCGGTTCCGTTGGCGGACCNCCGGGGACGCGCTGTTTGACCAGGCGGGTTACGGCGCCGCTTTCGGCGACCGTGCCCTGGAAGACGCCCTCATCATGCCACCGCCCGCGACGGAGCCCGTATACCAGCAGGACGAACCCCTGCACCCCGGTGTTACGCCGGCCCAGGAGGTGCTCCGCCGCAACGGGCCGCGGGCCGACCCCGCCGGCCGTACCCATTGATCCGAGATGGCAACCAATAAGCGCCTTCTCCTGTTGCTCGCCGCCGCAGTCTGGCTTCCGGTTTCGGCGGCGTACGGCGCGCCGGTGACGTTTTCGTCTCAAACGCTCTGCGTGGAAGGCGTGTCGGCACCGCTTCAGGTGGAAGTGGCCGAAACCCTGGCTCAGCGCAACCGGGGCCTGATGCAGCGTGAGCGCCTGGCGGAGAACGCCGGCATGCTGTTTCTGTTCGACGGGCCCATGCCGAAGGGCGTCGGGTTTTATATGTACCGCACCTTGATCCCCCTGGACGTGGCGTTCGTCGAGGCCGACGGCCGCATCGTGTCGATCATGACGATGACGCCGTGCCGCCATGAGGACCCGCGCCGCTGCAAGATCTACCGGCCCGGGCAGCCGTTCGTGTCCGCGCTGGAGATGAACGCGGGGTTCTTCGAGCGCCACGGCGTGGAAAAAGGGGACAGACTTTTTGATCCGGTGGAGGGCCGCTGCGATCTCGCNCCCGACGACGAGCCGATCGCTGACAAGGATTGACGTTTCCGGCTTATTTCTTCCCCGTTCTACCCCGGCACACTGAGACTTTACCGACCCAAGGAAGCGGAACGGAGAGCGAGATCGATATGTCGGAGGAGCGTACCCCCTACGCGCCGGGNACCGGCTCGGCGGCGGACGCCTGGGTGGACCGCCTGCTGGAACGGGGGCGCGGGCCGGAGCTGGCGCCGATGCCCTTGAACACCCCGCTGGACGGCACCCACGTCACCGCGGCGGTGCGGCTGACCGGCCGCGACCGCTTTCATCTCGCCCGCGTGCTGGGCGTGGACCTGCCCACCCTGGAGCACTGGGAGCGCGGCCTGGGCGCGCCGGACGGCGCCGCCCACGCNNTGCTNCTCATCGCCCTGCGTTTCCCNGANGTGATNCGCGCCTTCTCCACNGANTGACCGGCCGGNGGTTACTGCCGGGCGTTGAGCATGGCGATGGCCGCCAGCGCTTCCGGGTCGTGCTCCTTGAGCCGGTTGGCGATGCCGTGCTGGAAGAAGTAGCGGAAATCCGGCTCCTTCTGCGCGGGCACCAGGCAGCGGTCGCCGGGCAGCACCGGGGTCTGGGTGACCGCCGCCTCGTCGGCGACCATGGCCTGGGCGGAGCCGTCGCCGTACAGGCGCCAGCTCACCACTTCCATCAGGCTCAGGGTTTCGAACTCGTCCTCGGAAAACACCGCGTGGGTGCCGATGGTGTCGGGGATCTCCTGCACCAGGCCCCGGGCGGGGTTGTCGAAGTTCGGTTTGCCGAAGAACGACACCGCGGCNTCCAGTTCCTGNACCTTGTGCGGCGGGGCCTCACAGAACAGGTAGTCGCTTTCCGGCANCCGGTAGCCTTCCCAGCGCCCGTTGAGCGGGTCCGCCAGCTCATGGGCACTCGCCAGNTTTCTCAGCCACGGCACCATCGCCAGGGTGTCGCCGTTTTCCAGGCGTGCCCAGGCCAGGATCTTGACCGAGAAAAGGGTGTCGGGATGCTGGTCGTTGGCATAGAGCAGTTCCATGCCGTCGTATTCAGGGGAGAGTCTGAGTATCGGCGGCGAATCGGCTCGCCGTCGTGGGGTGAATGGCAACACGTTGTTGGGACGCGTCGTGTTGCCAAGGGGGTCACGCCGGTTTGCCATAAACACCTCCGCGCAGCCTGTGTTTTCACACTAGACGGTGGCGGCGGGGCGCGCAAGCGCTGTTTTGCGGNAATTAAAGCNNCGANCNGATCAGCCGATNAANCGNNCNGNNGCCANGCGCANACNAANCNNACAANCCGGAAAAGCCNTNATGTCCCNTTCNTCNCGTTTNAGTATNCGNTCCAANCTNCAGAACAAGATGNTGNTNNTGGCCCTGGGNCCGGTGCTNCTNATNACNTTGATNCTGGANNTGNTGGCCACCCTGGAAAGCCGCCGGGNAACCCGCCAGAGTCTNACCGAGCAACGNTCCGCGCTGATCGAAGCGCGCCAGCAAGGCATCAAGAATCTGGTGGACGCCGCCAAGGCGTCGGTGAGCCATCTGGTCGACGCACCGCCGGAAGAGCAGGCCGAAGCCCAGGCCCGGGCCCGGGAGATCCTCGGCAACGTCANCTTCGGCGGCGGCAATTACCTGTTCGTGTACGACTTCCAGGGCAACGTGGCGGCCTCGCGCACCGACAGCGTNGGNGGCAACAGCTGGGANCTGCAGGACGAAGANGGCCAGTACGTGATTCGCGATCTGATCGCNGTGGCCCGCGACGGCGGTGGCTANTACCANTACCGCTGGACCAACCCGGCCACCGNGNCGGTGGAGGCGAAATACTCCTACGCNACNGCGATNCCGGAGTGGNACTGGATGATCGGCGCCGGNGTGTACGCNACCGAGGTGNACNAGAGCATGGCNCTGGCGGAAGCGGAGGCGGCGGCGTCGCTCAAGCGNNCNATGATCACCACCGTGCTCACCGGCCTGGGGCTGATGGTNCTGGTGGGNGCCGGCGCCGCCTGGATGGTGCGCCGCACCGTGCGNCCGATCCGCGATACCGCCACGGCCATGGAAGACATCGCCCGNGGCAAGGGCGACCTGACGCGCCGGNTGGCGGTGACCACCGACGANGAAGTCGGCGAACTGGCCAATCAGTTCAACGNCTTCGTGGCGCGCATGCAGGAGACCCTGCTGGANGTGCGCGGCAGCACCCGCCANGTGAACCGNGCCGCCGATNAAATCGCGCTCAGCAGCGAGGAGCTCGCCACCCGCACCGAGCAGGCCGCCGCCAACCTGCAGGAGACGTCCGCGTCCATGGAGGAGATCACCGCCACNGTCAATCACAGCGCNGAATCCGCCNGCCAGGCCAANANNCTGGTGGCGGGNACCGGNAAGGTGGCCGGCGACGGCCTGGCGGTGATGGGNCAGGTGGAAACCACCATGGGCGAGATCANNGANTCCGCCACCCGCGTNAANGAGATCGTCACCCTGATCGACGGCATCGCCTTCCAGACCAATATTCTCGCGCTCAACGCCTCGGTGGAGGCGGCCCGCGCCGGCGAGCACGGGCGGGGCTTCGCGGTGGTGGCCGAGGAAGTGCGCAACCTGGCCGGCCGCGCCGGTGAAGCGGCGCGCGAGATCCGCGCCTTGATCGACACCTCGGTGTCACGCACCCGGGAGGGNTCGGAACTGGTTCGCCAGGCCGGCGAGACCATGCGCGGTATCGTCGANAGCGTGGCCCGGGTCACCGAGGTGATCGAGGAGATCAGCAGCGGCGCCGCCGAGCAGAGCAGCGGNATCGGCCANGTGAACACCGCCGTGGCGGAGATGGACTCCGTCACCCAGCAAAACGCCGCCATGGTCCATCAGACCTCCGGCAACGCCGCCGAGATGCGNGGCCACGCCGGCCGNCTNAGCACCCTGATCGATTCCTTCGTGCTCGGCGANGCNACCTGAAAAGCGCTACANCGCNGTGGCGATCANNGCCAGCACCGGCAGAACCGGCGCCAGCCGCACCATCAANCGCGGCCGGTAGGGCAGCAAAAACACCAGCGGCAGGCCCGCCAGGGTNACCAGGCCCAGCGCCATGGAGAGCGCCAGGCCGGTGGGCCATAGCCGCAGGCAGCTGGCCACCATCAACGCCATCAACACCCAGCCGGCGACGCGGAAGGCACGCAGCCGTGTCGCCGGCGGTTTGGCACCCAGCGCCGCTTCATGGTGACGTTTCATCGCCAGCGCCAGGGCGGTGAGGCCGGCGTAGGCCAGCGTCAGCGGCANNGTCNCGGCNANNACCGTCATGCGCNNTCCTCCACGGTGCGGGCGCCACGCTTTGAGCGCGGCCCTTGTGCCATTGACTGTTGTGGACGCGGCCTTTGTGGGAGCGGGCCCTGCCCGCGAATGGTTCGCCGCTGCACTACCCGCCACAGGNCGTAGCCCCAGACGCCGGCCAGTATCAGGCAGACCAGATCAAAGCCGGCCAGGGCGCCGTGGCGCCAGCCGGCGGCGCTGAACAGATGGCTGTCCGTGGTGGCCATNTTCAGTAGCGGNAGCGCCGCCCACATCGNCGTATTGACCGCCAGTTGCTCGATCCAGCCGCGCCGGTCCGGGCGCAGCAGGGCGTGGCCCAGGGCCAGCAGCCAGGNGAGGAAAAACACCCGTATTTCCCAGCTNTCCCGGGCGGNCANNTCCACCGGCAGCANCCGGTTGGCGGCGAAGTAGGCGGCCAGCGCNCCCAGCAGGCCGGTGAGNGAGGCGATGTTGAGCCCGTTCACCAGCCGCAGCGCGGCGCCCGGCGCCTTGCCGCGCAGCTGCTGGGTGCGCTTGGACACCCACAGCAGCATGCCGGTGGCGACCATGGCGGTGCCGCCCACGCCGAACAGGAAGAACAGCCAGCGCACCGTGGGGTCGGCGAAGCGNGCCAGGTGCAGGTTNACCAGCAGGTTGTAGACCCGGAAGGCGCCGGGCACCGCCTCATCGCCCGGTCGCGTTTCCAGCAACTCGCCGGTGCCGCCGTTGAACACCAGGGTNGGGTTGCCGCCCCGGCGCTGGTCGGTGATGTGGGGGGCTTTCGCCGTGGATACGCGGATCACCGCGTTGNCCCGGTTGGGCCAGTCCACGCTGATGCGGCGCACCGGCTGGTCNAAGGTGTCCCGGGCGCGCGCCACCAGCGGCGCGATGTCCACCATCGGCATCGCCGCGCCGCCCTCGGCGGCGGGCTCCTCGCGCGGAAACACGTCCTGGAAGAAGCCGCGCCAGCCGTCTTCGTAGGCCGCGTTCATGCCCCAGGGCATCAGCATCACCATGAAGATCAGCAGGCCCGAATAGGTGATCATGAAATGAAACGGCAGCGCCAGCACCGCCGTGGCGTTGTGGCNGTCCAGCCAGGANCGCTGGCCCTTGCCGGGCCGGAAGGTGAAGAANTCCTTGAAGATNTTCTTGTGGGTGATCACGCCGCTGACGATNGCCACCAGCATGAACATGGTGGCCACNCAGANCAGCCAGCGNGCCCAGATACGCGGCACCCCGTACAGCTCAAAATGAAAGCGGTANAGAAAGTCGCCGCCCCGGCTGGCNCGCGGCGCCAGCANCTCGCCGGTGCCGGCGTCCATCACCGCCTGCTCGCCGCGCCGGCGNCCGCCTTCCTCGGCCTGGGGCGTGTCCGGCTGCCAGCGCANCNGCNCCACCGGNGAACGGGCNTCNGGCAGCTGAATGTCCCAGCTTTTCGCGTCCGGNGCCTTGGCGTTGAGCGCCGCCCAGGCCAGCGCCGGGGTNTCCGGNGACGGTTGCGAGTGGTGCAGCTCCGGCGCCATCCACAGGGAGATTTCCTCGCGGAAGTAGGCGCTGGTGCCGGTNACGAACATGGCCAGCAGCAGCCAGCCCAGCAGCAGGCCGCTCCAGGTGTGCAGCCAGGCCATGGATTGCCGCAGACCCGCCTTCACAGCAGCGCCTCCGGGCCGCCCAGCCAGGCCAGCGCGGCCAGCACCAGNGCCGGAATCATGATGCCCACCCAGGCGCGGGCGGCGCTACGCGTGGCGAACGCCCACAGCACCGCCACGGTGTAGATCAGAAAGGAGAGCAGGTTGGCGGTGATCACCGCCGTGGCCGGCGCCGCCGGCAGCCACAGGGCGAGGGCGGTGGTGGCGCAGGCGGCCAGGGCGTAGCCGCCGCACACGGCCGCCAGCGTGCGCGAGGCCACGCCGACCGCGGGCGAAGCGGCGAGCCGCTGTAGCGAATATCTGGACATGCACTCCCCAGCGCCGATGTGTCGGCACCCGTCACGGACGGATAAAGCAAATAAGAATCGTTATTATCCGCATCTGGAGAGTGAATGCAATCGCCGGTGTCAGGCGGATTGCCGTAACCCGACGTCCGCGCCCGCCTGGGCCGCCAGCGGTTGCCGCAGCCGCCAGCGCAGGCGGATGCCGAGCAGCACGGCGGCGGCGGTGAGGCCCGACACCAGACCGATCCAGAAGCCCGCCGGGCCCATGGCCGGCACCCACAGATCGGTAAGCCCGAGTACGTAGCCCACCGGGAGCCCCACGCCCCAGTAGGCCACCAGCGTCATCAGCATCGGCCAGGCGGTGTCCTCGAAGCCGCGCAGGCAGCCGTTGGCGCACACCTGCAGGGCGTCGGACACCTGGTAAATACCGGCGAACAGCAGCAGGTGGGCGGCCAGGGCGATCACCTCCGGGTTGTCGGTATAGATGTGCGGAATCCAGGGCCGGCTGACGATCAGCGCCAGGCCGGCGAACAGGCCGATGCCGCCGGTCATCGCCAGCGAGCAGCGCACCGCCCGGCTCAGCCCGGCGCTGTCGTGGCGGCCGCGCGCATGCCCCACGCGCACCGTGGCGGCGAGGGCGAAACTGAGCGGGATCATGAAGATCAGCGAGGTGAAGTTGAGCGCGATCTGGTGGCCGGCGACGATCTCCGGCCCCAGCCGGCTGATCAACAGCGCGATCACCGCGAAGATGCTCACCTCGAAGAAAATCGACAGCCCCACCGGCAGCCCCAGCCGCAGCATGTAGCCCAGGCTGGCCAGCTCCAGATGGCGCTCGCGCAGCGTCAGCCGGGCCGGGCGGTAGACCGGATGGCGGCGGATATAGGCGCCCATCATCAACGCCATGCTCCACATCACCAGGCTGGTGGCCCAGCCGCAGCCGACGCCGCCCATGGCGGGAAAACCGAGCTTGCCGTAGATCAGCACATAGTTGGCGGGAATATTGATGGCCAGGCCGATAACGCTGATCCACAGCACCGGCCGGGTGTGGTTCATCGCCTCGGTGTAGCTGCGCAATGCCAGTAGCACGGCGGCGCCGGGCATGCCCCAGCTGAGCGCGTCCAGATAACCGGACACCAGCGGGCGGATCGCCGGGTCCACGTCCATCAGGCCCAGCAGCGGCCCCATGGAGCGCAGTATCACCGCGCTGAACAGGCCCAGCCCCAGCGCCAGCCACAGCCCCTGCTGGGCCACCGGGTTGACGCGATGGTAAGCTTCGCCGCCGAGGTGGCGGGAGAGAATCGGCGTGGCACTCATCAGCACGCCGGTCATGAACAGGAACAGCGGCACCCAGATACTGGCGCCCACCGCCACCGCGGCGAGATCCTCGGCGCCCACCCGGCCCGCCATCATGGTGTCCACGAAGCCGTTGGCGGTCTGCGCCAGCTGGCCGCCGAGGATCGGCAGGGCAAGACGCAACTGAGCAAGGTATTCGAGACGATGAGCGGACATGGCGCACTACAGCCTGATCACGGGGCGGCTACCATACCGCAATCCCGTGGCGTGGTGCACCGCGCCACCGACCTGGAAATGCTGTTTCGGGATACTTTTTTCGAGCGCCACCACACCGTGCTGGAAGGCGGCTTCGAAGAGCCGGTGTATTTGGCAGGCACACCGGTGGCCGGCACACCGGTGGCGGGTGAACCCGCCCGCATCCGCTACACCCGCGATTATTTCCGCAGCGCGCTCCACGAAGTGGCGCACTGGTGCGTGGCCGGCCCGCGCCGCCGGCGCCTGGACGACTACGGCTACTGGTACGCCCCGGACGGCCGCGACGCCGCCGCCCAGGCGGAATTCCTGCGCGTGGAGGTCCGCCCCCAGGCGCTGGAAGCGCTGTTCTGCGCCGCCTGCAATCATCCGTTCCGCGTCTCCCTGGACAACCTGGACGGCGACCCGGGCGACGAAGCCCGCTTCGCCGCCGACGTCCAGGCCCTCGCCGAGCGCCTGCACCGCGACGGCCCGCCGCCCCGCGCCCGCCTCTGGCTCGACGCCCTGACGCGCTTTTACCGCACCGACCCCGAGCTATAGCTTTTTCCCGGTTCTGGAAAGTAAACCAGAGTTTACTCCCGTGTAAACCCAGGTTTACAATGGCCTGATGTCATTGGAGATACTAAAAACAACCACCTTTGACCGCTGGCTGGCTGGCCTGAAAGATCGTCGAGCGAAAGCGAAAATCAACGCGCGGTTGCTGGTAATACAGGAAGGCGGCGTGAGTGATGCAAAAAGCCTCGGCTGCGGCATTTGGGAAACACGGATTCACTACGGGCCCGGCTACCGGCTTTATTATGTCTGGCGAGGTCCGCATGTGATCGTGTTGTTGTGTGGTGGTGATAAGTCCAGCCAGCGGCGGGACATAAAAAAAGCCAGGGAGGTGGCGCGGTATTTTGATGAGTAGCGTTGCTTAGAGGAGAGCGGGAATGGCGAAAGGCAAAGAAATCAAAGAGGCGGCGACCCCCTGGGATCCGGCCGACTATCTTTCCGATCAAGAGGATTGCGTGATTTTCCTAGAAGCTTGCGTGGAGGAGGGCGACCCGTCCGTAATCATCGCCGCACTGGGGGCCGTCGCGCGGGCGCGGGGCATTGCGACCCTGGCGGAACAAACCGGGATGAGCCGCCAGGGCCTCTACAAAGCTCTCCGCGAGGACGGCAATCCGTCGTTCGCAGCGGTCCTGAAGATTATTCGCGCGCTTGGAATGCGGCTTCACATTGAAGCCGCATGAGACCGCAATCCAATATCCTTAGCGAAGCATGTGCAGGAAATGCATGTGCTTCTCGTACTGGTCGAGCACGTCGCTGATCACCTGCTCGCGGGTGAAGCCCATCAGGTCGTAGTCCTGGCCGCCTTCGCTGAGGAACACGTCGGCGCGGAAGTACTGGTCGCTGTCGGCGTGGCGTTTCGAGTGTTCCAGCTGGCGCATGGTGATCGATGGGCGCGCGTAGCCGCGTATGCGTACGCCGTACAGAAAGTCGGTCTCTTCGGCGTGGCCGACGATCAGGGTGGCGCGGTCGTCGGCCTCTTTGACTTCCACTTCCAGACCGTGGCCACGCAGTTCGTCGGCCACGGCGTTGAGGGCCGGCGTGGCGACGTCGCGCAGGAAAGCCTCCACCCGGGCGCGGCCCGGGAAGCTGACCATGCCTCGCAGGCGGGACTTCCAGCCGCCGGCGGGCGTGGTGTGGCCGACATGGACGGCCGCCGGCGCGGTGCCCAGGTTGGACTGGAAACTGGTGCGCCGGATGCCTTCCACCTTCAGCGAGCGGACCAGCCCGAAGCAGGCGATCAGCAGTACCGCCGAGAACGGCAGCGCCGAGGCGATGGTGGCCGACTGCAGCGCTTGCAGGCCGCCGGCCAGCATCAGCGCGATCGCCACCAGACCCTCGGAGCTGGCCCAGAAAATCCGCTGCCAGACCGGGGTGTCGTCGTGGCCCCCGGAGGCCAGCATGTCCACCACCATGGAACCGGAGTCCGAGGAGGTGACGAAGAACACCACCACCATCAGGGTGGCGACGCCGGAAATAAAGCCCGACCAGGGGAACTGCTCCAGGAACCGGAACAGCGCCACCGCATTGTCGTCCTTAACGTACTCCGCCAACTGCATGTACGAGCCGTCCAGAATCATGCGGATGGCGGAATCGCCGAACACGGTCATCCAGAACAGGGTGAAGCCGGCGGGCACCAGCATCACGCCCAGGGCGAATTCACGGATGGTGCGGCCCCGCGACACGCGGGCGATGAACATGCCCACGAACGGCGACCAGGAAATCCACCAGCCCCAGTAGAACAGGGTCCAGCCGCCCATCCAGTCCTGCGGGCCGTCCTCCACCTTGGGCTGATAGGTGTAGAGATTGAAGGTCATGTTCACCAGCTCGGAGAGGTAATCCCCCAGGTTCTGCACATAGGCCTTGAGCAGGAACACGGTGGGGCCCAGGATCAGCACGAACGCCAGCAGCAGGAAGGCGAGCCCCAGATTGAGTTCGGACAGGCGGCGGATGCCGGCGTCCAGGCCGGTGACCACGGAGATGGTGGCCAGGCCGGTGATGGCGACGATCAGCCCCACCTGCACCCATTCGTTCTTGGGCAGCCCGAACAGATAGTTCAGGCCGGCGTTGACCTGCTCGACGCCGAAGCCCAGCGAGGTGGCCACGCCGAACACCGTGCCCACCACCGCGAAGATGTCCACCGCGTGGCCCAGCGGGCCGTAGATTTTCTTGCCGATCAGCGGATAGAGCGCCGAGCGCAGCGTCAGCGGCAGGCCGTGCCGGAAACTGAAGTAGGCGAGGATCAGCCCGACGATGGCGTAGATGCTCCAGGCGTGCAGGCCCCAGTGGAAAAAGGTGGCGCGCATCGCTTCCTTGGCGGCGGCGATGGTGCCCGGGTCCGCCATCGGCGGCGCGGTGAAGTGGGTCACCGGCTCGGCGACGCCAAAGAACATCAGGCCGATGCCCATGCCGGCGGAAAACAGCATCGCGAACCAGGACCCGTAGCTGTAGTCCGGCTCCGAGTGATCCTTGCCCAGCTTGATGTCGCCGAAGCGGCTCACCGCCAGAAAGGTCACCAGCGTGATGATGATCGCCACGGTGAGCACGTAGAACCAGCCGGCGTCTCTGATCACCCGCGCTTTGACGGTGTTGAACACGTTTTCCGCCGTCTCCGGCACGATCACCGAGAACAGCACCATGGCGGCGATGATCGCCACGGACGTGAAGAACACCGGCGGGTTAATCAGTACTTTGGGTTTTTGTTCCGGGGCGGTGCTCTGCTGGGAATCGTCGCTCATCCGGTTCTCCTGATCCTTGGCGCGAACTGAAGGAATCAAATTAACACAACGGTTGTGAAACCGAAGCGAGCCTGTGAAATCCAGCCGGGCGCTCCGCGCCCTTTCGCGGGCGAGGCCCGCTCCCACAAAGGCCCGCTCCTACAAGCGGCCGGCCTGCTTGAGTTGCTGGTAGGCCTGGCCGAGGCGCTCGGCGAGGGTGTCCGGGGTGGCCGCCACCAGCCGCGCGCCGGCGTGGCGCAGGCGCGCATGCAGCGCGCGGCGCNGNTGTTGNTCGTGGGCGTCGGCGGTGACGCGNAGGGCGTCGTCCACGCCGGNCACGCGGGCGTGGCGCAGGGCGGCCTGCTCGGGCAGCTCCATGTCGGCGACCATCACCAGGTGGCGGCGGCTCAGCATNCGCACGGCGGCGAGCAGNTCGTCGCTGTCCTCCGCCTGNACNCGGCTGATGATCACCACCAGGGCGCGCCGCCGCCAGCGGCCGTGGAAGTGCCGCGCCGCCTGGCTGAAGTCGCTGGCGCGGTCGGCGGGGTGCACGTCGTAGAAGCCTTTCAGCAGNCTCTGGATGCCGTTGGGNCCGTGCACCGGATCCAGCCAGCGCGGCGTNTCCGCCGAGAACAGCATGGCGCCGGCCCGGTCGCCCTGGCGCAGCGCCGACCAGGCCAGCAGCAGGGCGGCGTTAAGGCCGTGATCGAAGGCGGTCAGGTCGCCGATCGGCAGCGCCATGCGGCGGCCGCCGTCGAGCAGCACCCAGACGCTCTGGTTCTGCTCGTCCTGATAGTGGCGGGTGATCAGCCGCTGGCGACGGGCGCTGGCTTTCCAGTCGATGCGGCGCGGGCTGTCGCCGGCCTGGTAGTCGCGCAGCTCATGGAATTCCAGGCCCTCGCCCCGGCGCGGTTGCACCCGGGCGCCGAAGCGGCCGCGGCTTTTGTCCACCGCCAGCGCGGCGCGGGCGATCGGCGAAAAATCCGGATAGACCGGCACCCGCCGCTCGGCGGCGAGGCGCCGACGCTGCTGCCAGAGGCCGCGCGGCGACGGCAGCCACAGCTCGATATCGCCGAAGCGCACGGTGCCGCGCCGGGTGGGCCGGTAGCGGTAGGTCACTTCGGTGCGGTCGTGGCCGACGGCGGGCACCAGGGTGCGCGGCAGGCCGGTGAGCGGATCGTCCGGCGGGTGGTGGTCGGCCACCAGCCACCGCTCACCGGCGACGGCGCCACGACTATCGAGCAGCAGGGTGACGGTGTGCGCCACGCCCACCGCCAGCGCCGCCGGCAGCC
>FUFK010066004.1_pt1 | contig 16949 bp, 27 predicted proteins | sample 1021851 | NCBI WGS metagenome assembly FUFK01 (sample SAMEA51879418, study PRJEB19060) | metagenome | reverse complement strand
TGCCTCCTGATATTCTTTTTGTAATTTATAAACATCATTGAAAAAAGAAATTTTATCAGGTTGTTTAATTATTGCTGTTCTATTAACCATATTTAAGTAGATTTGGTAAGTAAGTAAATATTTTAGATTTGTTATGAAAATTTTAATCCATGGGAAAAATCTTGAGCTCACTGGAGCATTAAAAGAATATACTGAGGCAAAAATAGAAAAAGCAACNCANCACTATAAGGATATCGTTAAAGAAGCNGANATACACCTTTCAATAGAAAANAATCCAAGAGTCTCGTTNCAAACTGCNGAAGTTACAATTTTTGCAAATGGAACCGTAATTAGAGCTGAAGAAAAAACTGAAAACCTCTATTCAAGTATTGATTTGGTTTCAAATAAACTTTGCAGAAAGCTTCGCAAATATAAAGAAAAGAATAATCAAACAACACATAATAATCTCATAAAAAATAAAGAGTCTTTCTCAAGTGAAATGGTTGAGTCAAACTTTGAATTAAAAGATTTATTTAAACAAGATAGGGAAGCTGGTTTACCTGAACCAGCGATTAAAAATAAATATTTTGAAATGACCCCAATATCATCAGAGGAAGCAAGAAGGCAATTAGATTTGATTGATCATGATTTTTATGTTTTTCGAAATAAAAAAACTAAAGAGTTACAAGTTATTTATAAAAGAAATCACGGCGGTTATGGATTAATCCAATCTAAATAATCTTTAAGATGTCAAAAATAGACTATGAATTAAATAAAAGAGTACATGCAATTATTTTCAACCCTTATTTAACTTGGGAAGATTTTAATAAAAACTGTGATTTAATAAAAAAATATAAAATAAAAAATATCTCAACTTCTCTAAATTTTCTTAGTGATTTAAAAAATGCCTTAGTTAATCAAAGAATAAACATAAATGCTTTAATTTCATTTCCATTTGCAGATTTACCTTTAAATCTTATCGACGAATTTATAAGTTTGGCAAAAGATAAAGGTGCAACTGGGATAGAATATGTTCCTAATTTTATGAACCTGTCTAAAAGAAATTTAGATATATTTGGAGTTGAACTCGAAAAGGTAAAAGCTTCTGGATTGCCTTTAACTATAATCATAAATAAGTCTAAGTTAGAGGATCATTTTTTTTCTCAAATAATAAATATTTCTCTCGAATTAGGAATAACAAATTTTCAAATTGGAGATGGTTTTGGACCTCCTGTTCAACCTTCAGATTTAATACAAATATCTAAACTAGTTAATAAAAATACCATAAAGGTTGTGGGAGGTATAAAAAAACTCTCACAAGTTATTGACTTACTGGATTTGGGGATTAATTGCGTGGGTACTTCAAACTTTTATGAAATTTTTGAAGAAGTAAAAACTTTCAAATGACAGGCGAATCAAGGTTAAAAGGTCTTTGTATTAAAGCCAGTCCATTGGGCGAATATGACAGATTAATAACGATTCTTACTGATGAACAAGGAATTATTAGACTAGCCGTTCCAGGAGCAAGAAGACCTAAAAGTAGTCTTGCTGCAGCTTGTCCACTGACTTACTTAAATCTTCAAGTTTTTGGGAAAAGGAGTCTAAAGTCAGTTCGCCAAATTAAAATAATAAAAAGCTACAGCGGTTTAGGTAAAAATATTGAATGTCTCACAGCAGCACAAGCAATTACTGAATTAACTTTCTTATTGGTGGGCAATAATGATGCACAACAAAATTACTTATCTTGCGTCCTCGCTCATCTTGATAGGATTTATTCATATAAAGTTACCAATCAAGAGAATATTCAAATGCTTTCAATGAGTCTACAATCTCTAATCCATTTGTTAGCAATAGGGGGGATCAATTTACCTATAAATCATTGTTGTAAAACAGGCTCCCCTATTATTCCTCCTTTGGGTAATTGGGAATGGAGGTGTTATTATTTTCCGAATGAAGGATTTTCAACTGCACAAGATTTAGAAAGTACTTTAGAAATAAACGCTTCAGAAGTTGCTCTTCTTCAAAGACTTCTTTTCCCAGAATTACCTATAAAGTCCAACGGAGAATTATTAGGTCCTAAAAAGGTTTGGCTTAAAATTTTATTGATTATAGAAACTTGGATATCCACTCAATTAGGCAAAGAAATATCATCACTGAAAATGTTAAGAGAAATTTATAGTTAAATTATTATCAAACTATAAATAAATTTGAAAATTGCAATCTTTTATACTTAGGCTGGTACTTAAAATATATTCAGTTTTATTAAAGTATCGTGGTACATATTGCCTGGCTAGGTAAAAAATCTCCTTTTTGCGGAAATGTTAGTTATGGCAATTCAACTACTGGAGAATTAAAAAAAAGAGGTCATAAAATAAGTTTTATACATTTTGATAAAGCATCTAGTGCATATTCATCAAAACCATTATTTCTTGCTAACGATCCTGAAGTGAGCCTCCCCTATTTAATTAAATCTCAGGTTTATACAATCCCTTCACCAGGCGCAGAAAAGGAATTAAGACTTTCCCTAGAGAGATTAAAGCCAGACATAGTGCATGCTAGTTTAACTTTATCTCCATTGGATTTTAGGTTACCGGAATTATGCAATCAAATAAATTTACCTCTGGTTGGGACGTTTCACCCAGCATTTGATTCAAAAAATAGAAATTTAGCTGCTAGTACACAGCAATTAACCTATCAACTTTATGCTCCTTCACTTGCAAAATTTCATAAAATAATTGTTTTCTCAGAACCTCAAAAGAAAGTTCTTGAAAAATTAGGAGTTAGTAAAAAGAAACTAATAGTAATCCCAAATGGGGTTGATGAAAATATTTGGTTACCAGCTCCCAGCAAATATAATAAATATTTTGAAATCAAAAAAAAACTTGGAGATGGGAGAATCTTTTTGTACATGGGAAGAATTGCTAATGAAAAAAATATTGAAGCACTTTTAAAATCCTGGAGTAAAACGAATACTAACAATTGTAAATTGGTTATTGTTGGAGACGGGCCTATGAAGCCAACTCTCGAAAATAGTTTTCCTAACCAAGGTGAGGGGAAATTGCTCTGGTGGGGTGCCGAAATGGATCTAGAGACTCGAGTTACAATTATGCAAATAGCAGAAGTATTTTTTCTACCAAGTTTAGTTGAAGGATTATCACTATCACTTCTGGAGGCAATGTCTTGTGGTACAGCTTGTGTAGCAACTGACGCTGGAGCTGATGGTGAAGTTTTAGATAATGGAGCAGGGATAGTAATCTCAACTAATAATGTGTCCACACAACTTAAAACTATTATTCCAATTTTGGTTGAACATCCATCATTTACAAAAGTTCTTGGAGAAAAAGCAAGAGATCGAATATTGGAAAGATATACAATTAAAAAAAATATTGATTCACTAGAAAAAGTTTATAAAAATTTAAAAAGTACTTGGAAAGATTAACAAAAATCTTTACTCCTATTGGCAGCCGAAACTATTGATTCTAATAACGCTGACCTAATACTTTTTTCTTCTAAGACTCTCAAAGCCGATATAGTGGTGCCGCCTGGGGAAGTTACCATATTTTTCAGTTCTGCAATTGTTAAACTTTTTTCTTTTATTAAACTGACAGTTCCTGATATCATTTCTATTACAAGCTCCTCTGAAAGATTTTTTTGTAATCCACCACTTAATCCTCCATCGCTTAGTGATTCAATTATTAATGCAATAATTGCAGGAGATGATGATGTTAAAGCTAAAAATATATCAAGATAATCTTCAGAAAATTCATATATTTTACTTGAGGTTTCAAATAATTTTTTTGTAAATATTTTCTGATCGTTGGAAATATTATCTCCCCAAGCAATTCCTGTTAGACCCTTTCCAACAATTATTGGAATATTTGTTACTACCCTTACACATTTATGATTGGGAAATTGTTTGTTTAACTTATCTATTGACACCCCAGCCAAAATAGAAACCAATAAATTATTATCAGTTTTTTGGTTTTGGAATTCAACTATATGGTTGAGTTGCTGCGGCTTGACTGAAAGAAGTTTGAGTTCACAATCCCAAATCAAATTAGAGTCTTTTGATTTGGCTTGGAAAATGTTAACAGGATAACTATAGTTTGTTTTAATTTCCTCTACGCTTTTTTTGGAATTTACTAAACAATAAACATTTTCCGGATTTATTAATTTTTTATCTAATAAGGGAGTTATGATGGCTTTCGCAATATTTCCAAACCCAATAACTGCAAGTTTTCTTATCACTGATTAATCATTAGTAAGCACTTAACTTAGAGTTTCCCCATGCAGGCTCAGGGGTTTTATTATCATCCAAATTGTATTGAGATGTATGCTTTATTGGAGTATTTGAGGGGGAAGCCTCCTCTTGAAAGGAACTTGTTACATTTACACAACTTGGAGCGAAAAGGAAAATACTCTCACCTACTCTTTCCTGATGTCCATCAATAGCATATGTACCACCTGCTACAAAATCTACAGCTCTTTGAGCCTGATCAGGATCCATCATAGTTAAATTCAAAATTACAGTTTTTCTTTCTCTTAATGCTTGAATTGCTTGAGGCATTTCATCAAAACTTCTTGGCTCCATAAGACTCACTTCAGAAGAAGAATTTGAGATACCAGGCATCCCTACCACTTTTGATGACCGATTGTTATTCATAAATTCGAATGGATTTGAATTAGCAAGCGCATTAGTCTGTTTTGGATTTTGTCTTAAATCATTAATTTCATTTAATTCATCCTCAGATGCATAATCCAAGTCTTCAAAATCATCATCAAGATACTCATCGCCTGCAACAACTGCCTTTAATCGAGAAATTAGTGACACTATTCAAATCCCCTTAAAATTGATTACTAAGGTCTAGGACCTTAAGTAATAAATTCATTTTTTGAATGAATAAACTACCTATACTTAGATACCGTTACTTATACGTAATCGCAAGCTTGTAAACAATATTTTTATAAAAAGATAATTTATTAATTTTCTAAATTAGTCTTTCTCCAAAAATTTTTGACCCTAATCTTACCCAATTAGAGCCCGCTCTTATAGCCTCCTCCCAATCTCCCGACATTCCCATTGAACATTCAGAGAGCCCAAGTGAGTCGGTCAAAGAACGACATTTCTGAAATAACTGTAAATTTTCTTTAGAATTCATTCCCTTTGGGTTAATAGTCATCAAACCCTTTACATTTATATTTTGAAGCAGTTTAATTTCTCTCCAATTTTCTATTAATTCTTTGCTATTAAAGCCCCCTTTTGTAGGGTCATCACTAAACTTAACCTGCAAGAAAATTATTGGATTTTTAAGTTCCTGATAAGCAAAATTAGAAATCTTTTCCAACTTTGAAAATGAATCCACTGAATGGATATATTGAAAATTTTGGACTATTTTTCTTATTTTATTGCTCTGTATTCTCCCAATAAAATGCCACCTAATATCTTTGAGGTCTGTTAAGGTAATCTGCTTCTCAAATCCTTCTTGAAATTTACTTTCACCAAAATCATTTTGCCCTAAATCATGAATCATTTTGATTTCTTGACAATTAAATCCTTTACTAACGGCAAGTAAATTTACATTTGAAGGGATTTTTTTTTTAATTTCTAAGTAATTTTTAATATCCAAGTTTTATAAAAAAGTTTGTGTGAATAAATTCTCCCATTTTGGCAAATCCTCTGATCCTTGCCTTCTAGCCCTTTGCAAATTTAATTCGGACTGATTACGTGCGTCTAAATAAGGTATTACTTCAAAAAACACTTCTCTTTGCTTTATCTCGACTAAAAAAAACATTTTTTGGGCATATAAAGTCGCATAAACATCTCTACCCTCATTCCCTGGGGAAACTTGATATAACATACCAAAAGTTGGATGATTTAAATAACGCTCTGAACTCAAACTTAAATTTCGGATATTTATAATGCACCATACAGTTTTCTAAGGAAAATTGCTATGCAAATAAAACATATCGATAATGTGTTAACAAAAACCGTGAGCGAATTTGTTTTTTGAGGAGTTTTAAATCTTTTTATTTTTATACTTATATTCTTCTTTGAAAGCAAAGATTCTGCTCCTTGGTCAATCCTGAGGAAGATATTAAGAAATAATCTCTCCAACAAATTTAATATTAAATTAAAAGATTTTTTAAAACCTAAACTTCTAAAATTAATCGACCTAACTGAGACTGATTTGACAATATTTTGAAATTCTTCCTGAACTAGCGGAATAAAACGCAAAGCAATTAGTAACTGGAAAAGCCATCTATCAATTGGCAATCTAGTTTGTCTCAAGGGATTTATAAACCAACTTATTGCCCATACAATATCTTCCTGTAATGTTGTCAAGAGCATCAAATTAACACTATGGACAACCGTAAATATCAAAGTAGACGTTTTTACTCCTAATTCAAATGCATTTCTAGATAAATTAAAAGGTCCCAAATTGATAAAGCCTATCTCAAGTTTGGGGATCTCCAAAATATTCCAATTTAAATGACTTTTTAAAGTCACACCAAGTTCATTTGGATCTCTAATCAAGCCATCAAGTGATTGAATATCATAGGAAGCCAGTATTGATAAAAAACCAATCAATAGTGATAAGCATGTTAGAAAAAGAAATGATCTCCACCAAATCCTGGTTGGTAATAAACTTAAAAAAGTAATTAAAAATAAGAAAATAACTAAACCTAATCTCCATATAAGCCCTGACCATATTGGCGAAATCAAAAATATTAAAAGAGCAATTACTTTTAATCTGCTATCGATAATTCTTAACCAACTTTTATTTCCCTCTACATATTGTCCAACAGAAAATTTAGTAAGTATGTTCATTAATCCTTTTGAATAATCTCAATATTTTTTCTGGCTATGTCTTTGTCTAAAGCCCTTTGCTGCTTCCCTCTCCAAAGTAAGATTAGTGGAGTACCCTCAAAACCGAGATTTATTCTAATTTGTTTTTCAATATATCTACGATATGTTATTCCAAATAATTTTGGGTCATTAACAAAAAGGGTAAATGTTGGTGGTTGATTCTTAACCTGCGTGCCGTAATAAAGCCTCCCTTGTTTTCCGCTCCTTTTTGTAGGGGGGCTTTTCCAACTAATGCAATCTTTAAGAACTTCATTAACAACTGATGTTGACACCCTTCTTTTATGCTGACTTACCGCATCAAGCGCATGCTCAAAAATTTTCTCAACTCTTTGACCAGTTAGGGCGGATATAAAAATCATTTTTGACCAATGTAAAAAATATAATTTCGATCTAAGTTCTTTCTCTACCTGATAAATGGTGGAACTATTTTTTTCTACAAGATCCCATTTATTAACTACAATTACACATGCTCTGCCTTGCTCTTCAATTCTGCCTGCTAACTTTTGGTCTTGATCAGTCACGCCATCCAATGCATCTATTACCAATACACACACATCACTTCTATCAATTGATTTAAAAGCCCTATTTATACCAAAGAATTCAGTACCATATTTTACGTTTTTCTTTCTACGTATCCCTGCAGTATCAACAATTTTCCATAGATTAGAATCTTTCTCAATAAGAGTATCTATTGAATCAGTTGTAGTTCCACTAATACTACTAACTATTGATCTTTTTTCCCCGCAAATTGCGTTTAATAAACTAGATTTTCCAACATTAGGTCTCCCTATAATTGACATCATTATTTTGTCTTCACTAGATTCATTATTAAGATTTTCAGGTAAGTCACTAATTACTAGATCTAAAAGATCTCCTGTGCCTGAACCATGGATAGCAGAAACTGGATAAGGTTCACCTAATCCAAGTTTCCAGAATTCCGAAGCCAAAGAAATTCCAATAGAAGTTGATTCGCATTTGTTCACAGCAACAATTGTTTTGCAATTAGAGTTTCTCAACCATTTTGCTATTGACAAATCACCATCAGTTAAACCTTGGTTTCCATCAACAACAAGAAGTGCAAGAGAAGCCTCTTCCAAAGCAAGAAAAACTTGTGTTCTTATTTCAGGAAGGAACTCACTATCATCATCAAAAACTAAACCTCCTGTATCAACTATTTGAAATTCCTTACCCCCCCAACAGGCATTTTGATAAGTTCTATCCCTTGTCACCCCAGGTTTATCAAATACGATGGCATCATTGCTTTGGCAAAGACGATTTACCAAAGTAGATTTGCCAACATTAGGTCTTCCAATAATTGCTATTGAAGGAAGAGTCAATTGTTCTCTCCAAAGAAATTCATATCTAATACAACTATACCTTCCATTACATCTTTTAATTTAATCAAAATATTTATTTGATTTCAGGATCCCCAGAATGTCCTTTTGCAGGGTTTGACGAAGGAAAAGATAATTTGGGCAATCTATCAGAAGCAGGGATATTAAATTCAAATCTATAAGCCCAATAAATTAACCAATTAATCGCCGTAGCTCTTCTAGTTCTTCGGGGATAAAGTTCATCTATCTTATAACCTTTAAAATCGAGAAATTCTTTTAGACCTTGTTTGTGATCCTTTGGGATTGAGCGTGTTAGATGTACAGAGGCAGATCGATCTGCAATAATTTGAGGCGCCTCATTAAATTTTTCTGACCAGTATATGGGTGTAGATGGTCCTGATATCCATAAATTGATTGAGGTGTTTTTTAAATAAAAAAGCCTTTCCCAAATTAATTCACAGACAAAAACATCACTCACCTTGTCCTCAAGAATTAGAAATAATAAATCTTTGCTTATAGGCCATGAAAAATAATTTTTGGGTGAAGACAAATCTTCTCTATTCATCGTTCAACCTTATTAGAAGTAAAGAGAAGTAAGGCAAGAAATCATTATCAAAATTAGAAATTTTCTGGATAATCTGGTCAGGCATTCCTAGGTTTAAAGCAATTACACAATTATTAATTATATTCTCTTTTTTTAATAAATCTTTAACCCATTGCCACCTCTTACCAACCTTTAAAAATACTAAAACAATTTTATTTCCTTTGCTTTCCCTTATAAGATCAATTAATTCTATATTGCTATTTGGACATTCTCTAATAAGTAAGGTTTCCCCCTTTGAAGCTAAATTAAAATTACTCAAGGCTGCTGCCGCTGATACAGAAGATATGCCAGGTATAATTTTGGTAATTATTTCGGGATAATCATTATTAATTTTATTTAAAATATTAGAAGAGCTTGCGAAAAGTGAAGTATCTCCAAGACAAAGTAACGCGACTGACTCATCTTTCTTGAGAAATGAAACAATTTCATCTGCAGCATTAGACCAAATTTGTTCAGGCTCATATCCCCTTCTCGCCATAGGAAAAATAATAGGAATTTTTTTCTTAAATTTGGTATATTTTTTAACTATTTCAAATGCATAACTATTCTTATCATCAGAAGAAATTGGGAAAGCAATAATTTTAGCTTTTTTAATTGCCTCCACTGCAGCAATAGTCAAAAGGGAGCTATCTCCAGGACCAACTCCAATAATTGTGAGTAAAGCGTATTCACTCTTGAGACCCAAAAATTTTTTCAACTTGCTTTTAATTCCCATGAGTAAATATTTATACCTTTAACTATGCACTCGCGGTGCAGAATAAGTTTGAGATAAGATTTCTGATTCGATTTTTGATAATTCCTCTAACCTTTTAAAAGTTATACCTCTAGAGAATTTAGTTTGGGCAAGTTTCCAATAAATACCAAAATGTCTCGCTTCACTTTCAAGTAAAGACTCATAGAGAACTTTGAAAGATTCACTTTTAGAATTCAATGCGAGCAAACTTAATCTTTCATGACTTCTCGCTTCAATAAGACCTGCAATAAGGAAACTATCTAACATCCTATTAGGTTCATCTTTTCTAATACATTTAGCTAATTCAGCTCCATAAGGAGGGGGCTTTAGAGGCTTAAGAGAGCATCCAATATCCTTTAAAAGATAAAGTATTTTTTCAAAATGCTCTAATTCCTCTCTCGCTATTGGACTCAAAACTTCTGCTAAATCTGGTTCGGAAGGATATCTAAACATCAATTGAATAGCAACACCCGCAGCTTTCCTCTCGCAATGAGCATGATCAATTAATATTTCTAAAGGATTAGAAATTGCTAAGTTTATCCATGCATCTGAAGTTTCTGATGATAGATACCTTATATGGCAGGAAGGTCTCTTAAACTCCACAAGCATTTAATTTTTACTTTTTAAATATTCAACGATACCTTCAAGAGCTAGCGTATAACCGGTTGTACCAAATCCGCTAATAATCCCAATAGCAATATCTGTAAGGAAAGATTCTTTGCGAAATTCTTCCCGGCTAAAAATATTTGAAATATGTAATTCAACAAATGGAATTTCAGAAGCAATCAAAGCATCTCTTATTGAAATTGAAGTATGGGTAAAAGCACCAGCATTTATAAGAATTCCTTGGGTTGCCTCAACAGAATCATGAATTTTATCAACAATTTCCCCTTCATGATTGCTCTGGAAACATTCAATATTGATATTCTTATCTTGAGCTATTTTAACTAATTCTTTTTCAACATCATTTAAGGTTTGATTACCATATATTTCAGGTTCTCTCGTACCAAGGAGATTCAGATTAGGACCATTTATTAATAAAATATTCATTAGCTATGAAGTCTTTACTTTTAAATGCTATCTAGAAAGAAACAAAAAAACCAAAACATTTTCACACAAAGTGACCATTAACTGATAAGTTCAATTAGTGGGGGTCGGTGCCCGAGTGGTTAAAGGGGGCGGACTGTAAATCCGCTGGCTCTGCCTACGTTGGTTCAAATCCAACCCGGCCCACTTTAAATTGCCCTTGTAGCTCAGCGGTAGAGCACTCCCTTGGTAAGGGAGAGGTCTCGGGTTCAAGTCCCGACGAGGGCACTCGCGGGATTGATTGATATTAATCTTAGTGGTGAGTATAAGCAATGCGGATAAAAACAATCTTATAATTTCAAATAGCTTGTCTTCAGTAATGCCACTATCGTCATACCGGATGCACAAAATTTATCTTGCAGCGACCATGAATTATGGTCTGGGTTCTTATGATCCAGAAGAGTTGGCCTACTACAACAAAATCAAAAAAGATATGGCTAATATGAAAAAAGAACCAGTTAAAAAGGGGATACCCCTAAATTGGGATGCCCTGAAGGGATAGATAAATGAATCTGAATACTTTTTTACTNATTGATGGAAGTCTAATGCTGATTGGTCTGCCTTTACTGATGATTCTTAAAGGGAAAAAAAATAATTGAAATTTGCCAAGATTTTAACCATATTTTAATTTAATCGTTGATCCTTTATCCGTATATAGGAGTACCCCAAACCGTACATACCTATCAGTCGGATGGATAGTCTGATTAGTTAGAACATAGATGTAGTCGTCATGAGAAAATGTCTACCAAATCCACATTAAAAGAAGAACATAAATCTGAGATTAAAGAAAGATCAGAAGAAGAACTTCTTGAGGAAGAAATTAAAAATCAGCAAACCTTGGAAAGCTTTATTGAATCCGAAAAAAACTGGAACTGATTAAAACTTACTTATTAGGAGATATTTATGAACTTAAAAAGATCACCATTCTCAATCCTTGATAAAGAAAGAAGAGAAATTGACTACATCAAAGGAATCTATAAGAAAAAAATTCAAGCTGAAATTGAATCTTATAAAGATTCCGATGATGAAGATAAGAGAGATACAATTCAAGCACAAGATGTATTGATGCTTGATAGGATCTCAATTTAGTTATTCTTCTTTTTCTTCTTTTTATCTTTCTTATTTTTTTTTACCTTCTCATAAACCTCATCAGCTTTTTGTTCAATACTATCCAGCTTATTTGAGATTTCCTTTATAGCTTTTGCTTTTCCTTCTTTAACAACTTTTCCTTTTACCTCTTTAATTTTAACTGGCTCTTCTTTTACAAAAGTATCTTTTTCCAATCCTGTTTTAATTCCAAACTTACCTTTAATAAAATTGGCTATAAAAATAAGAATTGGCACATGAGCTAAACCGCCTATTACTATCCTTGTTTCTGAATAAGCCATTTATTATTAAAAGAACTGAGATATTTAAGCATAAATTTAATTTTAAATTCCTTATTATTAAGCCAATAAATATTAATAATCCTTTCTTGATTCATAGATCCATAATCTTGCTATTAATTAAGTAGATACTTTTTTATTAAATGCCATTAGACGTATTTCTAATGAATATGTGCGTTGTAGTTTTAGTTTTGCTCATCAGAAGAGAAATCAAGCTTAAGAAAGCGAGATAGATTATGAAGACAAAAGTTTTTAGAGCGCAATACATTCCAAATGTCCATGCTATGACTCTTTTACTAATGCTTCTTATATGTCTTTGGTTACCTCTAGCACTCAGATTCTTATTGATAATTTAGTCAAACAGATTAGTTAATACTCTTACCTTAAACTCTGCTATAACCTAATTTTGTTTTAAAGATCTTATATGGAACTCCTGTTCCATTCATGGCTGCAATAACTTTATCTCCCACAGTTCCGTAAAATTCAACAGAAAAATCAGTTCCTAGTTCAGCATGAGCTTCAAGATAAACACCAACTGCTGGATTAGCTAAATGAGCAAGTAAAGCATCATCATTCTTATAAACTTCTGACCATACAAAACGAAGAGGATCATCTGGATCTTGATCAAAAGTATGATGGAGCATACCTGGTTCTTCAGCCTCAACAGCTTTATCTGTCTTATCAGCTATTTCTAAATATTCTGCAACCTTGTCTTTCTTAACTTTAAGTTTTGCAAGAAGCATAAATGGAGTATCTGATCCAAAACTAGACATAAAAAAAAGACTCTTACGAGCCTGAGTGATGGGGATTTCTATCATGACAAATTAAACAGAAACAAACAACCCCATCAATAGTCCATTTTTATTACTTACAAACACCATATGTAGTGCTAGTATTTTATAAAAGGCTGGGTGATGGGGATGATCTAGCTTTTATATTGGGCGTGGCTAACGCCCTTTTTTTATGGATATAACTTCTCAATAGCTTCTTTTTGTTCTTGTTTTTGTATTTCTTCAGCATCATAAACAGGACAAGTGTTCTGATTAAGTGATGAGAAAAAAACACTCTTTTTAAAACGTTTGAAAAAAGGAGTAAGTAGTAAGCGTTTCATTAAGTCTTCTCTTCCCTCATATGTAGCTAATTTCATATTGATTAATTAATTTTTTAAAAAGATCAACTCTTTTTTGTCCACTTTTTAATGGTCTAGACGAGTCAAGGACAGCTGCACAACATAGTTGCCAACAAGATTTTTCATCTAGGCCTAATTCCTCACATATATTTTTTGGAGCTTTAAAAACTGTATTAATTTCTGCAATATGTTGAGTAGTTTCCCACAATTCCCCTTCAAGAAAGTCGAGTTCAATACTTGATAACAATTCAGTTGCTACGTAATCCTTGATTAGCTCAGTTAAATCCACAATATTTTTAGAGCAGAGATAAAGTTGGATCATCTCTTAGTTTTTATATAGATATAGCAAGATAAAAAACAAGGAGCTAGTTACTAATTATTTTGGATCAAGTATCAATTATCAAGAAAAGACAGGTGGATAAGGTGTTTGTCCATTCATTAAAGCTGTGTCAATCGGTTTACATATATTCATCAATGCATCTTGTCCGAACCCCGGACCAGAAGGTCCATCAATAAACTCCTGAAATTCCTCAGCAGAAATACCCTCTTTTACTTCCCAAAAACAATACACAGGGCCAGTTTTAGTTACAGCATTTGCAGAATGGTTATAGAATCCTTTTTCTTTATTAGCTGCAACTGCATCATCCCATCCACCACCAGGTGACATTGCTGCATATGCTGTTTCCCACCATTTTTCAGATTTTCCTACCTTAAATTCATGATGAACAATATAAAACGTAGAAGACATGGATTAAATGATTTCGCTCACTTCTTTCTAGCAACAAATCTTTGCGTACAAGTTAAAAATTCGGATACATGAATAAAAAAATAATCTTTATTTGGTATCGCATGTACCGTTTATATATTTTTTGGTAGCTATTAATTGAATATGAGTTATTTTGCTGAACCTAACCATATTGAATATGATGCATGGTTCGATGAAAATATCGACCCACTAGACTTAGTTAATTATTCAAATGAAAAGGAGTTCAGTGATTCGGTACATGAAAAGTTNCATAAAATTTCAGCTCAAAATTTAACAATTGGATCTTCTGATAATTTTCACTGGTAGGTAAAGGAATCTTTTTATTTATTTGATTTTGTGAACTTTATGCAGAATATGTCCCATCACTTTCTCTTCTTAACTTAGCCAATACAATTTCATTTACAACTTTTTCAATCATGTAGGCACTTTTCCTACCAAAGCATTTTTCTTTTTTAATGTTATTAAAATCGCTTTGAAGGTTATTAATATGTTTACAACAATCGCATTTAATATCGATTTTCTTACCTTTGTAAATCTCCAAAGCCCTAGAAAAAATCCATTGCTGAATTGCAATACTTTCCCAACTATCAAAATTCGACCACTTATCAAAATCCATATTCAGGATATCTTTTAATCCTTCTACTTGATTTATATATGCTATAGATGCATTATTTCTTGATTGATCATTAATACCAATAACTTTTACAGAATTTTGATTCATCCCTTATAAATCAATAAAGTAATTTTTTATAAATCTATAACAAAATTTATTAAATTAAAAACCAAAAAATTTTTAAATAATTTAAATAATTGCTTAATCCAATCTCAAAACATAATTTGTCAAGATTTCAAAATCCTTAAAATCATATTAAAAAATATTTGTAAAATTTAAAACTTTATAATGTGATGAGCTACCTATTAAAAAACCTAAATTAAGAGCGAATAGATAAAAGATTAACGTTTTCATTTTTTAGTACAATTAACTATTTTTTTATAAAGTTCTTCTGAGATAGGTTGCATAGATTTAGAAATTTTTTATAAACTAATTTCTTTTAACTTTTTGTTTTGTTTCTAACTATACGAATTAATACCTAAATTTATAGAAAAACATATCTTTTTAATAAGATGAACTTATATCAGTTCAATCAAAAGAATTATATAGAAAACTTATCAACTCTAAAAAATTAAGCGCAAATAACAGACAAATCTACAAAATTCTTATTTTCATCTGCCAATTCAGTAATAATTCTATTTAGCCATTCTGAGGTGCTCTCACAATAACCAACGTTTAGGATAGTTTTTTGTTTCGTTGTTTTTTCTGTGTTCATAATATAAGTATTTTTATATAACCTAGTCTCGAATTAAATCTATGTGAATAAGTTTTAATTACTATCTATTTCAAAAAGTTGTATTTAATACAAATATAAGAAATACTCGTCAATAAATAAAATAAATCTCTTGACAAAAAATCTATCTAAGTTTGAGTAGAAAAAATTTACTCTTTAGCCTATGAATAACATCAAAATTGAGGAATTGATGAAAGTAAGGTTCGATGGTATCGCAAATAGACTCGGGCAATTAAGCAAAGGGGAAAGTGAATCTTTATTGCTAGAACATCTTGAATGGTTGGAAGGTGGTTGGGAGACGGAAGAAATCTTATTTTTAAAAAAAACCAACAGAAAATGGTGGTTCTAAGCACACTGTTAAAAATAATCAATGATGCCCAAGAGGACCTGGTCCGGAACCTATTTTATAAGAATTTTCTAGAGATTTTTCAACAAATAATTTTGCTTTCTGAATGGAATCAATTAAATCAAACCCTAAAGCAGTGTAACCACAAATTGCTGCGCTTAAAGTACAACCACTACCATGAGAATTTTTTGTTTTAATAAAATTATTTAACAACCACTCTCTCCTACCATTTGAATCAAGAAAAAAATCTTTACCTTTCATATTTTTCAAACCGCCACCTTTTATAAGTACAGCTTTAGCACCCATCCTAATAATGTTTCTTGCAGATTTTTCAATATCTTCTTTATTACTAATTTCTAAACCAGAAAGTAACTTTGCCTCAAAAATATTGGGTGTTACCAAATCCGCAGTTGGTAATAAGAGTTTCTTATAAGCATTAATTGCAGAATCTTCAAGTAATTTAGACCCAGTTCTTGTAACCATTACTGGGTCAATAATTTTGGTTATTTTATATGTATTTAATTTTGAAGCAGTATCATTTATTATCCTTTCATTAAGTAACATTCCAGTTTTCAAAGCATTAATACCAAAATCAGAGAATAAGGTATCTAACTGACCTAATAAAGTATTCTGATCTACTGCCTCAACGCATGTAACTTCAATACTATTTTGTGCAGTTATACATGTAATTACAGAGCAACCATGTACTTTAAGTGCCATAAAAGTTCGAAGGTCAGCCTGGATTCCTGCTCCCCCTCCGGAGTCACTTCCCCCTATTGTAAGTGCAATTTTAGAATACATAATTTATTAAGTCGTTTTTGAAAGTACTATAAATAAATTTTAATTTAAATCAGAAATCTGAATATGCATTAAAAAAATCTAACTCCAATTCCATAGCTCTCCTGTATAAATATTTGGCATGATTAATATCATATGTTTCTTTATTAGTCTCAATAAGATTTTCAAGTGAATCTGCTAGCTTTTCAAAGCTCTCATCAGAATAAGTAATTATCCATTCTTTATATTTAATGTCAAAATCCTCCTTATACAAACTTTTTCCTATCCAAGAATAAAGTCGCATACATGGAGTCATTGCAAACATTATTTCAACGGAGCTAAGTCTTTTGGAAGTATCATCAAGAAAATCTGTATAATTTTTAGTAGCTTTTTTTATATAGTTATTAGACAAATCAATATCCCATTCTTTTGCATACGTTTCATGAAGTATTAACTCCTCTGAAACGCCCATTAATAGTTCACTTAACTTCCTTATTGAGTACTTATCTTTTGATTTGGAAACAGCAAGACCATAAGCCTTAGCAAAAGTCTCTAAAAAGAAATAATCTTGAGCTAAATATTCTTGAAATATATTT
>FUFK010043657.1_pt1 | contig 16952 bp, 25 predicted proteins | sample 1021851 | NCBI WGS metagenome assembly FUFK01 (sample SAMEA51879418, study PRJEB19060) | metagenome | reverse complement strand
CCCGTTTGTAGATAGCCTAGGCAGAGAATACCTAGCACCTAATCTTGTACTTCTGGGCAATGTCAGAGAAAGATTAGAATACCCAGAACTAAGAAGGACAGCGCAAGACCTGTACGATGATTATCAACCAGATGTGTGCATCATAGAAAAAAAGGCATCCGGGCAGAGCTTGATACAAGATATGCGAAGAGCAGGACTTCCTGTGTTGGATTACCTACCAGACCGTGATAAAGTATCCAGAGTACATTCTATAACGCCCATGCTAGAAGCTGAAAGGGTCTGGCTACCCAGAGGCAGAGATTGGGCAGAAGATTTATACGCGGAGGCTATACAATTTCCCTTTGCCAAACACGATGACCAAGTAGACGCCATGGTCATGGCAATACACTATCTAAAAGATTCTTGGCATTTGTCCCATCCAGATGATCCAGATTACGAAGACGAACCTGTGAAAAAGAAAACATACTGGAGTTGGAACTAAATGTCTTACCTAATATCGAATATACCTTTTTTTAGATGTCTTGTACGAAAGGAGTTTACACACAACCACGAAGATTACCACGGAGATTTTTTACACGCTCTGGCAATATCTGTAAATACAATACCAGACAGGTGTCTTAGCTTTAACGTGGTCTTTACAGGTTGTGAAGCAGAGGATGACGAAGAGAACCTACACGGTGGTGCCATGTGGGCAAGAATGCCAATCACTGGTCTTATCGCTGACACACAGATGGAAGAACTACCAGAGCTAATGCCTACGCACTTTGCACAACCATGGGACTGTTCTTCAAGACATCACTCTGTCATTGTCATGGACCGTGTATCTTCTAGCCCGTGGCTCTGCAAGATAGGTGGAGAATTTTATACAGGTAAGTATATGTTTACTGTGGACTACACTGACAACGAGATAGCAGATGACCCTGCACAGCACAAACAGTCGCATGTCATAGAACTGACAGATGCAGGAGCTTATACAGGAAATATTGTAGCTCTCCCAAATAATCGGGTCAGAGTGACAAACCCTGCTATGTGGATCACTGGAGAAGGTGCGCCAGACTTTGCACCTAGTCAGTATGTTCACTCTGCAGAAATCCATAACAGTTACATGGACCCCTATACAACTTTTAACAACCTTTATCAGGAGGAGGACCTTGACGATGGCGAAGATGAAGAAGAAACCAGTTAAGAAAATGATGGGTGGTGGTAAAACATCTAAGAATAAAATGAAATTTCAGTATGGTGGTAAGACTACCAAGATGCGTAAAAAAGCTGGCGGCGGTCTACGACACAAAGCCATGCGTAGAGGTGGCAGAGCCAAATAAAGGAACCTAGTCAATGGCAGTGGAACAAAATCCTTTCCTACCAGAGGAAGAGATAAAAGAACTAAGAAGAGAGTCGCCTGTTCTAGAAACGGAAGGAGAGGTTGTTCAATTTAGCCCCACCGATGATGGAGGTGTAGAGGTCGAGTTCGGTGATACAGAGATAGAAGCAGATGTTCTTATCATTGCTGAACAAGACCACTACGCCAACCTAGCTGAGTTTCTAGAAGAAGATGATCTTGTAGAGATAGGCAACGCTGTCATTGACAACTACGAAGCAGACAAAGAATCCAGAGAAGAATGGGAACAAGCATTTGAGAACGGTCTTGATCTTCTAGGACTAAAACTACAGGAGACCACAGAACCCTTTGACGGTGCTTGCACAGCAGTTCACCCTCTCCTTATTGAGTCAGCAGTTAAGTTTCAAAGCAGAGCTTCTCAAGAACTCTTTCCCCCAGCTGGTCCTGTCAGATCACAAGTCATAGGCACAAACACCATTGCCAGAGAAGAACAGGCGCAACGTGTCAAGCAGTTTATGAACTATCAGCTTACACAGCAGATGCCAGAATACTTTGACGAGTTTGAGCGTATGCTCTTTCACCTACCGCTTATTGGCTCTGCCTTCAAGAAAATTTATTTTGATCAGGTCAAGAACAGACCTGTCTCTGAGTTTGTGCCAGTGGACCATTTCTATGTATCTTACTACGCCACTGATCTCAGAACAGCAGAGAGATACACTCACGTTATCTATCGTTCTCCAAACGATTTTAGAAAAGATGTTGTATCTGGAATGTACATAGACGTTGACATTGGAGAACCCTACGCACCAGAAGTAACTTCAATGAACCAGAAGATTGACAACATCATGGGCATCACGCCATCGTTAGAGGAGGACCCACAATATGTTTTATTGGAGCAGCACTGTAACCTTGATCTTCCAGAACCATATGGCGATCCTAGTGGCGTTGCCCTGCCCTATGTAGTCACAGTTGATCTAACCAGTAAACAGGTTCTTTCCGTCAAACGAAACTATAAGCCTGAAGACCCGACCAGAGAGCGCATACTTCATTTTACGCACTACAAGTATGTGCCGGGTTTTGCTTTCTACGGTCTGGGGTTGATTCACTTTCTAGGCAACCTGACCATGACAGCAACAACTGCCATGCGTTCTCTGGTAGACGCAGGACAGTTTGCCAACCTCCCCGGTGGTTTCAAAGCCAGAGGTGTCAGACTGGTAGGTGACAATGAACCTATCTCTCCTGGTGAGTTCAAAGAGGTGGAGAGCACGGGTATTGACCTGACCAAGGCAATTGTACCGCTCCCCTATAAAGAACCGTCAGGTACGCTCCTACAGATGCTACAGTTTGTTGTGCAAGCTGGTCAGAAGTTTGCTGACTCCACAGAGAATATTATCAAAGACTCGTCTAACTATGGTCCTGTTGGAACCACCATGGCACTTCTAGACGCATCGTCTAAGTTCTCCACGGCTATACACAAGAGAATGCACAAGTCGCAGAAAGACGAGTTTGACATTCTGGCCAGAATTAATTTTGAGTCTCTCCCACCTGCGTACCCCTACGAAGTTGTAGGAGGAGACCAGCAGGTATTCAAGGACGACTTTGATGGTAGGATTGATATCATACCTGTGTCTGACCCCAACATACCGTCCTCTGCTCACAGGCTTGCCATGGGACAGATGGCAATACAACTGGCCAGTCAAACTCCTCCCGGTACATTTAACATGCCAGCCCTGTTCAGAGAAGTTCTCACCGCTGCAAACTTTCCAAACCTTGACGAGGTGCTCCCGCCAGAACAAAAGCCAGAGGCAAGAGACCCACTAGCAGATATCATGGCAGCTTCCAAGGGACAACCTATTGCAGCTTTTCCGGGGCAGAACCACGATGCTCACATTCAATTTAAGAGCGCTTTCCTTAAAGACCCCGGTAACGGTGCAAACCCCATGATGCAACAGATTGTGCCTATACTCAATGCCAACATCAGAGATCACATGTTGATGAAGTATCAAGAACAGATAGGTGGCATGGTCACAGGAGTTGCCACTGACGAGCAAACCAGTGACATGGTAATGGCAGAGGCAGCTGAAGCTGTGGCAAATGCAAACGCTGCGCTAGGCATAGCACAAAGTCCAGAGCAACAGATGATGAACATAGAGCAGCAACGTCTGCAACTTGATCAACAGAAGATGCAGATGGATGCCCTAGAAAAAGCAGCTGACCTAGAAGTCAGAGCGCAAGAATCTGAAACAGCAGATAAGAAAGTTCAGCTAGACACGCTCATTGACCTGAGTAAACTTTCTCTGGAAGCTGACAGAGACGCAAAGAAATCTTTGGAAGCAGCTGGTAAACTTGCACTCGAATCTGAGAAGGCAGACACACAGACACAGAAGGATGCTTTAAATATGTTAATTGGTGCTGTTAAGCAAGGTAGTGCAGGTCGATGAAAACTTTAGAAGAAAGAATAAAGAAACATGAGGGATATATGGTCAAACCCTATACTGACACGCTTGGCTTTCTTACAGGAGGTTATGGACATAAGATATTGCCCGGAGAAGAAATCCCAACAGATCAAGAAGGCTGGGAAAAACTTTTTCAAGAAGATTTACAGAAAGCCAAAGACGGTGCTGCTAGACTTATTAAGAAGAACGGAGTAGAAAATTTACCTTGCAAGGCAGAGGAGATTATTATAGAAATGGTATACCAGATGGGTGAATCAGGTGTATCTAAATTTAAAAAAATGTGGAAAGCTCTTAAACAAAATCCAAAAGATTACTACGAAGCAGCAAAACAGATGATGGATTCTAGATGGGCAAAGCAGACCTATAACAGAGCACGTAGTCTTTCAGACGAGATGAGGTTACTTTGTCATGCCACTTAAACCCGGCAAATCTTCTAAGACTATCTCAGCCAATATTAAAAAACTTAGAGAAGAAGGTTACCCGCAAAAGCAAGCGGTAGCCATTGCCATGTCTAATTCTAAAAGAACAGCTAAGAGACAATCAAAGAAAAAGAGAAGGGTTTCGCGTAGAAAATAAATTACATGGATATTTTTGACGAGATCAAACAATCTTTTAAAGCAGAACAAGAGTCTCTAAAAGATTTTCTTGCAAAGGGTCAAGTAGAGGACTATAACCATTATAGACAGGTTGTAGGAACACTTTCAGGTATTGACTGGTCTTATAACAGGTTGACAGAAATTATTAACAAACGAATGGAGATAGACGAAGACGATGATTAATCCTTCACTTGCAGGGGCAATGCCTAATGATACATGGATTACAGAAGGGGACGTACCTGATCCAGAGGTTCTACCGGAGATTCCGGGTTATCACGTTCTGGTTCGCCCTGTCACTATTAAGGCAAAAACCAAAGGAGGAATTATTCTCCCAGAAAGAGCTAGAGATGATATCGCCTACCTCACCACGGTGGGGCGTGTACTCAAAGTTGGAACGCTTGCCTACGAAGACAAAGATAAGTTTCTTGCAGGACCGTGGTGTCGAGTTGGAGACTATGTTTGTTATCAAAAGTTAAGCGGCACAAAGTTTGTCTACAAAGGCGTCAAGCTTCTTATTCTCTTTGATGATCAAATTATAATGAAAGTAGATAGCCCAGAAGACCTAGACACAACTCTTGTTTTAGGTGGATAACTGTGTTATCTATATAATAATACTACTACATGCGTAATCTTAGTCGTCGCAAACTATGGAGCAGAAATAAATGTCAGAAGAAAAAGAAGCAGCAGTTGCTGAAGAACTAACTGAGTGGAGCGAGATTGACACTAGCCCTAGTCAAGCAGAAGAAGATAAAGTTGAGTTTGAAGTAGAGGGCGCAGAGTCGGAGCCAGAACCAGTTCCAGAAGTAGAAGCTGCCCCAGAGCCTGAAAAAAAAGATATTCCAGAACTAGATGGAATTGAAACCAAAGGCGCAGAGAAACGTATTCGTCAACTGGTTCAGCAGAAAAAAGAACAAGCTGAACTTCTTGCCAAAGCAGAAGCTGAAAAGCAAGCACTTATTCAGCAGTTGACAGAAAGAGATAAATATACTGTAGAGGCTAGTAAGTCTAACACAGACACAAATGAGAAGCTCCTACAGCAGCAGATTGAAATGGCAAAGAAAGCATACCTTGATGCCTATGACTTAGGCGAAAAGGAGAAAATGCTAGAAGCCCAAGAGTTGATCAACAAAGGTCAAGTTGATCTGGCAACACTGAGTCAGCAGCGACAGGCTATCGAACAGTACGAGGCGCAGCTGTCACAGAGAGAACAACANGTACAGGCGCAGCAGCAACAACAGACTCAACCTGCACCGCAACAGCAAGCAAATGAATACGATCCTCTTGCTGTTGAATGGAGTCAAAAGCCAGAAAACTCTTGGTTTAACAGAGATCAAATTATGACAGTGGCGGCTCTTACAATTGACGCCCAGTTAAAGTCAGAAGGTTATGATTCATCTACACCAGAGTTTTATCAGGAGGTAGATAAGAGAATAAGAGCGGAGTTCCCGCACAAGTTTAGTGAAGTTGCAGATTCACAACCTGCACAACAGGTGGTCGCTGGACAGTCGCGCAGTTCAACCACCGCATCTGCCAAAGGAAAGAAGGTTAAACTTTCTCAGGAAGATGTAAGATTAGCCCAGAAGTGGAACATACCACTGGAAAAATATGCTGCTGAAAAGGCAAGAGCCGACAGAGCAGCAGGTGAATATGTACCAGTAGGCTAGGCGCGTAACAAAACAAAGGAGCGTTTAAAGATGAGTAAAACAAGTAGCAGAGCAAGTCAAACAAGGGAAGTTGAAACCAAGGAATACACATACACTGAACCTAACTTTTTAGATATTCCTAATCTTGTTGTAGACAGATTCACCAATGAAGACATGGTTCTCCGTTGGATACGCATCTCCGTTAAAGGTGATGATGACTACAAGAACGTAGGAAACAAAATGAGTCAAGGTTGGGTATTTGTAACACCGGAAGAAGTTCCTGAGATGCTACACTCTGCAACTGTTTTAGATACAGGTCGCTATCAAAATTGCGTTGTACGGGGGGATGTCGCTCTTGCCAAGATGCCCCGTGGCAAAGCAAAGGCCAGAAATGAGTATTATCAGGACAAGGCAAACGCCATGATGGACGCTGTAAATCAGCAGTTAATGGCAGCTTCTGATTCTAGAATGCCTATTTCAAATAATAGCAAATCTAGTGTAACCAAGGGTAGAATGCCACAGTTCCAAAACTAACAGACTGCTGCTTATTCTACTCATCTTTAAAGGAAAGGAGATGGTAGTATGACTACTACAAAAGCCCTTAATGGTCTCACTCCTTCGCGTCGGTACTCTGGTGGTGCCAACACTCTGAAGACGAAAAACTACCGCATCAAATCTGGTTGTGCTGGTAGCATCTTCACGGGTGATCTGGTCCACGTAAGAGAAGGCTTTGTTTCTGTTGTTGGTAACGACAGCGGTGCCGCTGATCACCCCATTGGGGTTTTCATGGGGTGCTTCTACGAAGAAGACGGTGAGCCAAAGTTTCGTAAACATTGGCCTACGGGAACTTCTGCCAGCAATGCCTACGCGATTGTTGCTGACGATCCCCACGCTACGTTTGAAATTCAGTGTGATGCCAGTTCTTCTGTTGGCGATATCATGGAGTTCAACTTTGAAGTAACCAGAGGTGCAGGTTCTACCTTCACTGGTCGTTCAGGGTTTGGCCTCGATGTTGCGTCCAGAACTTCTGGTGTGGCAGCTATGTTCCGCATTATTGATTTCGTTGACGAACCCGGCAATGATATTGATAACGCTTCGGAGCGTGCTTTCCCGATTGCTGAAGTTCAACTTATCCACCATCAGTTGACCCGTGTGTCATCTGGCGCGTAACCTGAAAGGAGCTTAGACAATGGCTATTAATAGAGCAAGTATTGCCAAGCAGCTTCTTCCGGGACTCAATGCCGTTTTCGGTATGGAGTATGGAGAAGTTGCTGACGAACACGCAGTACTTTTTGAAACGGAAAACTCGGACAGAGCTTTCGAGGAAGAAGTACTGTTCACTGGATTTGGTAAAGCCCCTGTCAAAGGCGAGGGCGCTGCTGTCCAGTACGACAACGCGCAAGAGAGCTTTACGGCTCGCTACACGCATGAAACCATCAGTCTTGCTTTCGCTGTTACGGAAGAGGCAATGGAAGACAACCTGTATGACACGTTTGCCAAGCTACGTGCCAAAGGGCTTGCCCGTTCCATGGCCAGCACCAAGCAGACCAAAGCTGCTGATGTTTTCAACAACGGTTTCAACACTGCCTTCACGGGTGGTGATGGACAACCGCTGTTCAGTGCAAGCCACCCCACGGTGGGTGACGGCAACCAGAGCAACCTGATCGGCACTGCTGGTACGGTTGATCTCTCGGAAGCTGCGCTAGAAACTGCGCTCATCAGTATTCAGACGATGAAGGATGATCGGGGTATTCTGATCGGCTCCAATGCGGTATCGCTCCACATTGCGCCGGGAAACCAGTTCACGGCAGACCGTGTGCTGAATAGCCCGTATCAACCNAACACGGCTGATAACAACATCAACGCCATCAACAATCTTGGTATGATGCCGCAAGGTTACTATGTGAACAAGCGGTTCCAAGATGCGGATGCGTTCTTCATCAAAACTGACGTTCCCAACGGAACGAAGATGTTTGTCAGAGCGCCTCTTGCCACGAAGATGGAACCTGACTTTGACACGGGCAACCTCCGTTTCAAAGCCAGAGAGCGTTACAGCTTCGGCTTCTCGGACTGGAGATCGTTCTTCGGTTCACAGGGTGCCTAAAGCATTCTAAGGTGGAGGGGCTGTAAAAGGCTCCTCCACTATTTCTTTAACATAGTTGAATGGCACTTCGGGTGCTGGTCTAGGAAAGGACTGTTCAATATGCCTACACATTTTCCAAACGGAATTTCTAATAGAACAAAGGGTCATCCCCTTTTTAATTACCCATATTTAGACCCTTCAAAGTACTACACGTACTTCGATGATTTCTTTGAGTACCACTCTGGTATCTANACCATCACCACCACTGAAGCTGGTTCTGGTAANGCNTCAGAGGCAATCACCTCTGGTGCAGGTGGTCAACTCNTGATNACCAATGATGATGCAGATAATGATCTGGACTTCTTCCAGCTGAAGGGTGAGTCTTTCAAGTGGGACGCTACCAAGAGAATGTTCTTCTCTGCTAGGTTTAAAACCAATGACGCAACGCAGTCAGAAATTGTCATGGGTCTTCAGATCACTGATACGACTCCTCTTGATGTCACAGACGGTATCTTCTTCCTTAAAGTTGATGCAGATACAAAGCCTGATCTTATTATTGAGAAAGACAACAGTTCTAGCTTGAGCGTTCTAGAAATGAATGCAATGGAAGATGACACGTTTGTCACGCTTTCGTTTGAGTATGATCCACTGGACGTTGCCACAGGTGGTGCCGTGTTCCGCGCTTATCAAGATGACGTACAAGTTGGTGAGATCACTAGCACAACCAATGCTCCTGATGATGAAGAACTGACGATCTCGTTTGGTATTCAGAACGGTGAAGCAGCTGCTAAGACCTTGACCATTGACTTTATTCTTGTAGCGGTGGAAAGATAAGCCACTACCTTGGAAAGCTATAAGCATTGATCTATAATAGGGGAAGTATCTTACATAGGTCTTCCCCTATTTTTTTAGGAGATAATTGAATGAGCACTACCCTTAGAATAGCGCAGGTAGAAAGTGGTGGAGGAGGTAACGGTCTCTTTGTAGATACTATTACAAGTACCACTATATCTGATACTAGGATTAGACTATACACCTACGCTGTCACCGTTCCCTGTGAAATGGTGATTGCAGACAGTGCAGGACCTGTTATCAAACAACCAGTTGTTGTAACTAACACAGGTGACAACGTGTACATTGGAGATGATGGTGTCAGATGTAATGGTAATGTATCTCTGGCGGGTGCAAGCAACGCTGGTAAAGTATACATTTACTATGGCTAACGCTGATGAACTATATCACACTTGTCAGTGCAGTAATAGCAGCTTCGGAGAATGATGGACCTGANTTTGTAGGTGCTCTGCCTGATATGGTGCAGAGAGCACAAGANCGTATGATGAATGATCTAGATGATCAGGGTCTTGTAGCTTATTCTAGTGTAGCAGTATCTGCTGGAACAGCTGAAGTNTCTGTACCCTCTGGTGGAGAGATTATCAANACCTTTGCCATAGAGAATACAGNTGGGGCNAAGACACANCTTAAAATTAGACCNTACGAGTATCTTATAGATTACTGGCCTGTCTCTGCATCTACTGGCACGCCTAGATACTACGGGTTTAAAACCAATACTCAACTTCGCGTAGCACCTACACCTTCTGCTACCATAGATTCTGAGATTGGATTTATTGCAGAGATTTCTGCTATTACAAGTGATAACCCAACTAATTACTTTACAGACAATTGTGAAAATGCACTCTTCTTTGCTACAATGATAGAAGCTTCTATGTTTATGAAAAGCTTTAACACTGTTCAAGTCTTTCAACAAGAGTATACCACTGAGATAGATAGACTTAGAAATAGAGCAAGAAGAAGCAGACAAGACGATATGCAACCAAACACAAGTCCTGCTGGAGGACCTAATACACTTGTTCAAGGGAGCAATTAGATGAAAAACAAACCAATGGAAAAAGAAAAAGACTATACGGTGGAAGACAAAAATCCTCCGGTAGATACTAAAAAGTTAAATGAGATTGTAGGCAGAGCCACAGGACAAGGCTACGGAGCAGCTAGGAAAGGACCTACTGTTGTCTGATAAAGAATGTAAAAATCCTAACTGTGGGCATGAAAANTGTGAAAACTGTTCNTGCTCTGAACCCTGCACCGCTGAAACCTGTGATTGTGTAAATGCTACAGAAAAGTGAGTACATAAAACATGGACATGGATTTGATGCAAGCAATATCAGATTATGGTCTAGCCATTGTAGGATGCGTAGGGGCTGGCGTTGCTGCGTGGAAGCTTCTTCACTTTTTATTAAAGGACGTAATAGCCAGTCTTAAAAAACAGGATAGTATTATTGTAGACCTAATTGATAAATCTACTAGACTAGAAATTATGATACAAAGAATGGATTCAAAACTAGATACACTTATAAGCAAACGATCCAGACCTTTACTCAAAGGTGACAGGGCTAAGATAGAGGACGAAGAATAATGACTATTGCAAGACCAGCCACTGGTAAACTTTTAAAAGATAAAAAGAAGAAGAAACCTAAATTAGACGAAGATGACATTATGCGTGAAAGTGAGATAGGTAGGAGAGCGCGAAAGCAAAATGAAGAAGCTGAAAAAAGAGCTAATAGACCAATAGACCCAGAAACAGGCCGATATATAGAAAAGAAAAAAGGCGGCTCTTTAAGTGTATCTGCTGATAAACCAGCGTGGATGCGAAACAGGTAAGGAACTAATATGGCAGTTGCAACTACATCAAACTTTGATACTACCTTCTTTATAGACGAGGTAATAGAAGAAGCATTTGCCATGATAGGTGGAGAACCAGAACTAGGTAATGACGGTATCTCTGCCAGACGTTCTCTTAATCTTCTTCTCACTGACTGGCAGAACAGAGGTGTTCTTCTCTGGGGTACAGACCTAACATCTACCACACTTAGTACAGATACAGCAGAGTATACACTAGATAGTGACACAGTGGATGTTCTCAACGGCTATGTCAGAAGATCATCTAACTCTAACGACTTTCAATTGACTCGAATTGCCTACGAAGAATACGAGGCTATCACAGATAAAACAACATCAGGAAGACCTACACAGTTTGCCACGCTCAAAGGCAGAGACACAATGAAGGCATATTTCTTTCCAGTGCCTGATTCTACAGATACCTACACCTTTAGACATTACAGAATGAAGCGTCTCAAAGACGTTAACAAGAGTGCACTAGAAAATGCAGATGTACCTTTCAGATTTCTTCCTTGCCTTACAGCAGGTCTGGCCTACTATCTTAGTTTTAAAAGACCAAATGTTCCCGCAGAACGTGTTACTATGTTACAGGCTAACTACGAGAAACTACTTGAGAATGCAATGGAAGCAGATAAAGAACGTGTTAGCCTGTTTATCACCCCACGATTAGGAGTTGTTTAGATGGCACTTACACAAAAACAAAAGCAGTTAGATGTAGATGGAGATGGTGAAATAGGTTCAAATGATTTAAAAGACTTACGCGCTGGTGCTCTACGCAAAAGTAAAGAAACAGTTAAAGAGATGCAAAAGGGAGGCAGAGTGGTTCTTAAACCCCTGATGAGAAAACGTGGGTAAGCTCTGTCCCAGAGGTAAAGCAGCTGCCAAGCGTAAGTTTGATGTTTACCCGTCAGCTTACGCCAATATGTATGCCTCTGCTGTTTGTTCTGGTAAGGTTACTCCCGGCGGTAAAAAGAAAAAGAAGAAGGCAACAGCAAAGAAAACAGGAGGTGGTCTTAGAAAGTGGGTTGCTGATAAATGGGTAGATATAGGCGCACCTAAGAAAGATGGTAAGTTTCAACCCTGTGGTAGAAAGTCTGCCAAGGGTTCCAAGAGAAAGTACCCCAAGTGCGTTCCGCTGGCCAAGGCAAAACGTATGACAGCTGGTGAAAGAAGGTCTGCTGTAAAAAGAAAGAGAGCGGTCAAACAGGGCGTGGGCGGTAAACCTACCAATGTTAAAACCTTTGCAAAAAATAAGAAGAAGAAGAAGTGATGGCTGAGAAAAAAAGAAAACGTAAAGGCACTGGAATGAAGGGACACACCATCAAGGGTGGACACAAACGCCCCACCAAAGCTGGTGCTGGCATGACAAAGAAAGGGGTGGCAAAGTATCGTAGAGAAAACCCCGGTAGTAAACTTAAAACAGCTGTCACTGAAAAGAAACCTACTGGTAAGAGAGCAGCAAGGCGTAAGAGCTACTGTGCTCGTAGTGCAGGGCAAATGAAAAAGTTTCCAAAAGCTGCAAAGAATCCTAACTCAAGACTTAGACAAGCTAGAAGAAGATGGAGATGCTAAATGGCCAGAGAATTAAAAAAAGTTTCTAGAGCACTTGCCAAAGCATCTAGACTACACAAGCAACAATCTGAAACTATTAAAAAGTACGTGAAGAAAAATGCCAAAAAGAAAAGACCCCAAAGTAGGAACAGGAAAAAAACCTAAAGGTTCTGGTCGTAGACTTTACACAGACGAGAATCCAAAGGATACTGTTAGCATCAAGTACGCCACTGTTAAAGATGCCAGAGAAACTATTGCAAAGGTAAAAAGAATAAATAAACCTTATGCAAGAAAGATACAAATACTTACGGTGCTAGAGCAAAGAGCTAAGTTTGCAAACAAACCAGAGCAGTCTAGACTTGCAAAAGCTGCAAAGAAAAGTTTAAAAGCTGCTAGAAAAACTAAATAAGGATTACTAACTTGGTAGGTAAGAAAGCATTCTTTATCAGTGATAGATCAGGGTTTCGGTTTCCTCTTGACCAAAGGGTTAGAGAACCCGGAACTAATCTTATTGTTGCTAAATCAGAGAGCGACGGTATTTTTAATCTTGTAACCAACCCACAAAATAAGGTACAATTTCCAGTAGACAAAGAGTTTATCAGAGATGCAAGACCACCTGATAANGCAGAGAGAAACANTACTTGGAATGCTGCCACCACAAAGTGGGAAGACGAGACAAGCAAATGGAATTTTATATAGGGTAGGTTAATATGACCGGAGATTTAACAGGCTCAATTATTGCCAATACATATAAAGACCTGCTAAAGATAGACGCAGTTACCTCTAACGGTGGTCTTACAGGAGGTTTAAGAAATATACAAGACGGTAGTGGCACAGCTGGTCCTCTACAACTTAGCACGGCACAGCTAAATGTCACAGGTCAGTTTGCTGTAAATGGTACGGTCCTTACTGCCACGGTGTCTCAGCTAAATGACATTGCTGCAGGTTCTTTTGAAACTATCACAGATGCAAATCAAACTGTCCTGATTACAGAGGATGGTGTTTCTGTTAGTACAGCTTCTACCAGTGCATCTCTTAGAGTTAATCCTGATCTTAGCATCTCCTCTATCACAGCTTCTATTGGTAGCTTTACCACTTCTGTCAGCGCAACTAACTTTGTAGCTGCTACAGGTAGTTTCACCACAAAGGTATCAGGCGTAGCAGCAGAGTTTTCTGGTGATGTTTCTGCCAACAATGTATACGCTGCTACCAATATATTTGTAGGAGGTACAGAAGTTCCTAATGCAGCTGCTATTACTTCTATTAATAATGCTCATACCTCTACTAACAATGCTCTTGTAGCTGCATCTGCTGCATTGGCAACTAGCATAGATACAGCTAATACAAGAATTACCTCTGTCAGTGATTTTGCNGTGGCGCTTTCAGCTACTCTAGCTGCTAGTATTGCCAACGTATCTTCCACAATGGCCACCAGCATTAACACTGCCAATGCAAGAATAACATCTGTCAGTGACTTTGCAGTTGCTCTTTCAGGAACACTTGCTACATCTATCGGAACTGCTAATACCAGAATAACATCTGTTAGTGACTTTGCTGTTGCTCTCTCTGCTACACTAGCTGCTAGTATTGGCAATCAGCTGCCAAAAGCAGGTGGTGCTATGACAGGTATACTTAGTGCTACAGATGTATATGTCAGTGCTTTGGCGGTAGGTGCAAACGATCTTCTTGGTAAAGACATACACATAGAGAAAGCTGCTGTTGCTGATATACAAGCACTGACAGATGGTACAAATATATCTGTAGACTTTAACGTGGGACAAAACTTTACCGTGACGCTTGCAGGTAACAGAACACTTGATAATCCTACCAATTGTGTTGCGGGACAGGTTGGTAGTATATTTGTTGTACAGGATGGCACAGGTTCAAGAACGCTTGCCTACGGAACTTCTTGGGATTTTCCTGGTGGGACAGCGCCTGTGCTTTCTACAGATGCAGCAGCAATTGACAGGATTGATTACATAGTACATACATCTACAGATGTTCATGCAGTGCTAACAAAGGCGTATTCATAAATGGTATTCAATAACAGTATTCTTTTAGGCGCATCAGGTCAAAGCACTGGTCAAGCACCGTTTGACACAACGCTAATTGGTAATTCAGTTTGGTTGGATGGTTCTTCAGATCAACTTGAAATGGCAAAAACAAGCGGTGGATCAGCGTCATCAAAATTTACAGTATCATGTTGGGTTCAACGAAACGAATTTGCAGAAGGTACGTTTACCGGGATATTTGGACACTTTTTTAGTTCAAACACGGGTGTTCAACTTCATTGGAGCAACAACGACACACTTAGTTGGGTTGTATTTTCTAGTGTTTCTGGTTCTGGCGGCTCCGTTGTAACAAGTAATGTCTTTCGAGATATTGGATGGTATCATATATTAGGAAATTATGATGGCACAAATGGCACAATGCAACTTTTTGTAAACGGAGAATCTGTTGGAATTGACACTTTCACCGCCGGTAATACAAACCCCATAGGTAGTGGCACAAGCGGTGCTGCATATTACTGGGGTGCGGTTAAAAATACAGCGGGTACGTTTGGTAGAACAAATTCATATCTTGCTCAATGCGCCTTAGAATTGGGAACAGCAGCAGTACCATCTGATTATGTAGATACTTTTACACTTGGCACTAACGGCTCTCAGATAATACCAAAAAAATCATCTGATTTAGTAAGTAGAATTAATTCTGCTGGTGGTCACTCGCATTTATTAGATTTTGCTGATAGTTCTGATCTAGGTAATGATATCAGCAGCAATAATAATGATTTCACTCCTACGAGTATGAGCAGTGATAATCAATCTGAAAATACACCTAGCAAAGTTTACCCAACTTTTAACCCGTTGACGCAAGTTGGAACAAGTAAAGGAACATTTTCAGAAGGCAACACCAAAATTTCGCTTGCCTCTGATAACGGTGCAATAGTAACTACAACATTGCCCAGTAGCGGCATGTGGTATTGGGAGATTGATTGGTCTTCGGGTGCCAATGGTATATATCCGGGTATAGCACTTCAAAGTGCTATAGGTAACACTTCGTCAAGTCCTCATGTTAGAAGTGACACTTTTGTATGGCTGGCAGGTGATCCTACTGGTAGAGTATATAATGGTTCAAGTCTTGTATCTTATGTTGGAAGTGCTACATCAATAGGACGAATTGCTGTAGCTTTTGATGCTGATAATACAGCCATGTACTTTGGCACAGTTAGTGGTAGTACGATTACATGGTTAGCTTCTGGTGATCCAACAAGCGGTTCTTCAAAAACAGGAGCAGCGCCTTTTACTTTACCAACAGATGAAACTCTGTATCTCTACCATTCAACGGGTAATGCAAGCATTGCACAATATCTCTTTGATGAGGATGATTGGACTGGTTCAACAAACAGACCAGCAGATGCTTTATCTTTAAATTCTGCAAACCTAACCGCACCAGACTTTCAAGGAATAGACTATTTTGATGCTACTCTCTACGAAGGTAACGGTAATGGACAAAGAGTAGGTGACTTTGTTCCATTCACTGATGCTTACACTGTAGATAAATCTGCAATGTTTGAAGAAGCAGATAAAAGGTATCTCAGCTTTACACCTTCTGCTGGTGGCGATCAAAAAACTTGGACATTTAGCACTTGGTTTAAATTAAATGCTGACGCTCTTGGTCAAAGAAATACTTTTTTGTCTGTGGATGATGGTTCTAAACAAGCACAGATAAATCATATGGGTGACCAAAGTAGTAAAGATATTAAAGTAAATTTATATAATGGTTCATCTCATGTTGCTAGTTTAACAACTGACCAAGAAATTGAAAGACAAGATCAATGGTATCACCTAGTTGTAGCAGTTGATACAAGAGCGGCAGTAGCTAGTGCTAATAAAATAAAAATTTATATTAACGGTGTTCAACAAGCTACAAGTGGAACTTCTTTAAGCACTGATGATTATGAAACAGAGGTTAACTCTGAAAATGAACATAATATTGGAAGACAAACAAATAATGCAGTAGGTGAACCTAGCTGGTATTTGGCTGAAACAGTTATGGTTGAAGGTTCTCAGTTAGACCCAACTAGCTTTGGTCAAGTAGATACATCAACAAACCGTTGGGTGCCTAAAGATGTATCTGGTCTTACGTTTGGTGATGAAGGTTGGTACTTAGAATACGATGGTACTTTTAATTCTGGCGTTGCTGCCACAGGTGCGGGAAAAGATTCATCTGGTAATAACAATCACTGGGCAGAACAAAATGACAGTGGTTCAGCTTGGGCAACATCAGATCAGTTTACAGATACACCTTCTCAAAACTTTGATAATCTTGGTGGTCGTTCTTTTGGAAGTCCTACTATTTCAGATGGAAATACTCTAGCTACAATTGCTGCTGGTGGTAAACAGATAAGATCAAACTTTAATCTTAATGCTGGTAAGTGGTATGTAGAGGTTGATATTCAAGCAGCTAATAACTCTGCATCTGTCGGACTTGTTCCCTCAAGAAGTTCTACATGGAATAATGGACCGGGACGAGATTCAAATGGTGGTATAAGTTACGAATCAGATGGAGATGTATATTCTGATAATGTGC
>FUFK010064714.1_pt1 | contig 16953 bp, 9 predicted proteins | sample 1021851 | NCBI WGS metagenome assembly FUFK01 (sample SAMEA51879418, study PRJEB19060) | metagenome | reverse complement strand
CGCCGTTTGTGGGTTTCGAACCCACGACCTTGGGATTAACAGTCCCACGCTCCACCAGCTAAGCTAAAACGGCACCCCTGCCGACATGCCTTCCCTATATGACGGCTTCCATCAAAATCGTCTAAATTAGGCTCCAATAATTTGTAAAATCCTGCTAGAAATTTTGGTTTCAGAATCTGAAAGAGCTAGTGCACCTTGGACTTGGTCAATCATTTCACTGGACATTCCGGACTCGGTATCGAATCTGATCCAAGCAGTTCCTTCTTCGATAAACGAGCCACGTTGAACGAGAAGCTGAGCTCCTACTCCGTGGTTGATGTCAGGGTTTTCACCTGTTCGCCCAGCTCCTAGCTTGCACAGGATTTCGCCGATTGTTAGGGCGTGAATGTCAGTAATCCAGCCAGAGTTTTTGGAAACAATATCAACAGAATTTGATGAGCGTTCTAACTTGGTCCAAGGATTCGCAATAATCTCATCGATATCTTCCTCACTAACGCCTTGACGCATGCACATGTTGCGGAATTCAGCAAGCGCAGAACCATCGGCGATGTTTTGCCGAATATCATAACCTAAGGAATCTGCCTGTGCGTATACTAGTTGCATCGTATCTTCTGGACCATCTCCTTTCAAGCACTGAATACATTCAACGATTTCATGGCTATTTCCGAACATTAATCCAATTGGATTGTCCATTTCTGTTACCTGTGCTGTAACTTCCATTCCTAGACTATTTCCGGTTGTAACCATAGATTTTGCAAGCGCCACTGCATCTTCCTTGGTTTGCATGAATGCAGCATTTCCGCACTTTACATCGAGCACTAATTTCTCTAGCCCTTCTGCGGCTTTCTTTGAGATTATTGAGGCAGTGATTAGCCCAATCTGTGGGACTGTGGCAGTTATGTCACGAATAGAATAGAGGATTCTATCAGCAGGAGCGATATCTTCTGTTTGGCGAGAAATAAAACAAGGGTTGTCTTTCATTTCATCCATTGAAAGTCCAGTGTTGAAGCCAGGAATTGCTTCGAGTTTGTCGATGGTTCCTCCAGTATGTGCAAGTCCTCTTCCCGCTAGCATTGGAACAGTTGCTCCGGCAGCTCGAAGTGCTGGTGCAAGGATAATGCTCATCTTATCTCCAACACCGCCGGTAGAATGTTTGTCAACGCGACCTTGCAATGCCTCCATTCTATCTCCTGCATTCAACATTGCACGGGTTAAGTCGCTGGTTTCTTGTGTGTTCAAACCATTGATTTGGCATGCCATCAAAAATGCGCCGAGTTGTTCTCTTGGGATTTGCATTATGTTATTGCAAATGTATTGAAAATCAGTAGTTGTAAGTTCTTCACCATCGCGTTTTGCAACCAAAATGTCGGGCATCAATCGCATGAGTACACCTCATGATGCTAAGCCGATTTCAACAAGCCTTTGGTGGAGGTATTCTCCTGCAGTAATGGAATCATACAGTGATTCACCGCCGGTCATTTCTACAAACTCAGGAAGTGGTGTCAAGTCGACATCATCCCTTGGGTGGACGAACATCGGCATCGAATATCTATCAGATGTTGCATCTGGTGGATTAATTACTCTGTGTGTAGTTGATTTGAATAGACCGTTGGTCAAGTTCTGTAGCATGTCCCCACTGTCAACAATGATGTGGTCATGGTTTCCTTCAACTTCAATCCATGTACCATCGTGGTCCATGACTTGTAATCCGTCAGCTGTTGCTCCAACTAGCAAAGTGATCAGATTGATATCTTCGTGCTGTGCACTTCGAACCGCTCCTTCAGGAGAGTTTTCTCCAAGTGCAGGATAGTGAATCACACGCAGAATCGTATTGCCGTTGTGAGACATGTCTGGCAGCCAAGATTCTGGCTTGCCAAGATATAGTGAAGCAGCAGCCAATAGTTCAGAACTCATTGATTCCATGGCGATGTATAATCCATCGATTGCACCTTCGAAATCCGCTGGTTGTTCAGGCCAGATGTTCTTGTGAAAATTAGGGTCGTCAATGGTTCTACCAGTTTGCCAGAACTCCTTCAAATCAGGTGCAGGGTTATCTTTTGCGTGTTCAACTCCATATGGTGTGTAACCACGTTGGCGGAATAGTTCTGCTTGCTCATATCGGTTCTTTTCTTCTTGAGGAAGATGGAAGAAATCTTCTGCAACCGAGTAGGATTTCTTGATTGCTTCAAAATCAATCCCGTGCCCGGTCAACGCAAAGAAGCCAATGTCCTGAAGCGCTGCACCCATCTCTTGGACGAATGCTTCTCTTCTTTCGCCACCTGCACGCCAGTCGGCAAGGTTGCAAACAGCAAGTGTTCTAGCCATCTTAATCACGTAGTTTTGCGACTAGCTTCAGCATCTCGATGTACAGCCAAACGAGAGTTAGAACTAATCCAAATGCTCCATACCATTCCATGTTCTTTGGTGCACCAAACTTGACGCCATTCTCAATCATGCCGAAGTCAACAATCAGCATTAAAGCTGCAACAGTGATGAAAACAATGCTAATTCCAATTCCAATTGGACCACTACTGTGTAGGAATGGGATGCCGGTTCCGAAGAAACTCATAATGAAATTGAAAACGTAGATGATCATTATTGCACCTACTAGCGAGGTTACCACTAATACGAATTTTTCAGTTGGTCTGATGATTCCGAATTTGTAGACGGCTAGCATGGTTAGGAATACTGCTACAGTTCCAACCAGTGCTTGTAGGACAATTCCTTCAGTTCCCCCGAGGTAATAGTTCTCTATCATGTAAGAGAATCCACCAATGAACAATCCTTCCAGCAGAGCGTACATACTCATCAGAATTTGTGGATTATTTGGACGAATGAATAAAATCGCTAGTGCTAGAATAAATCCGCCAATCGCTCCACCGATAGTTATCATGAAACCCAATCCAGGGTTTTGTGATACAATCGAATAAGATAACATTGCAGTGATTGAGACAAGGCCAAGCAAAGTGATTGTCTTGTTAATTGTACCATCCAAGGTCATTCTTTGACTCGCAACTCCACCTTGGAAGTATTGAGGATTCAGCGCGGGGTTACTACTACGATACACCATGTGACTCGTGTATCGATTATAGCACTCCCTTGTCAATCTTACGCGTCATTAGTGTCAACTTGTTGCTGATACCACTCTGCAAGTTGGTCTTCCGTCCATCCTGAATCGAGGTATTTTTGCACTTGTTCAGCACCCCAACCTGGGAATCTGCTTAGGTCAGGGCCCTCTGAATCTTCAGGTGAAGTACCATCTAGAACCGGCATATCCCAAGATTTGGTTTCAGCTAATTCGGGGATCTGAGATGTTTCGTCCTCGAAATCTTCCTCTTTCTTTTGCTTGAGAAGGAGAGTCCCTGCTCCGAATAGAACGAATATTCCGACGATAATTAGAGTCCACATGAATGTCATTCCACTGGATAGCCCATCTTCTTCAGTGTCCTTGTAGACCTGATTCTTGTTTTGCTCATTTGAACATCCTTGAGTATCTGTTGCAGCACCTTCTTCAGTTCCTGGACATTCATCGACATCGTCGAGAACTCCATCATTGTCTGCATCGAGGTCATCTACAACAGTGTTGTTTTCGCCACTGTTGTTCTGAGAATTATTCTCTTCAGGTTCTTGTTCTTCAAGGTCAGGAACACAGCCGATAACGGTGTGGTCATCTACGCCGTCTCCATCAGCATCTGCTAGTGTCAATGCACTACCTGCGCTGACATTTGCCATAGTTGCAGCCCAAAGGATCTCATCACCATCTGCGATACAATCTCCATCTGTGTCGTTTGAATTAGGGTCTGAATTGTATGAGTATTCTCCGAGATTGGAGATACCATCTCCGTCAGGGTCGAGCGATGAATCTTGGTTTGTTCTGGANAAATTGTTTGCAACTTCCCAGAAATCAGGTATTCCATCGATATCGGTATCAGTGGTAGGGTCAAGGCGATTCCAATCTTCCCAGAATGAATCCATGTAAGGTTGAGTGACCTGCTGTGAATGGATAATCAATCCCATCTCTCTGTTGCGAAGAATCGAGTTGTCTCCCCAATTAATACTGGAGATTAGAACACTCTCTCCGTCGATAATTACACCCTTGTTGTGTAGTTTAGTCACAGTTTCATTTTCGCTCATTAGAATGGCTTCAACATCTCCTTCCCAGTCNTTCAATTCGTTNACAGCTTCTCNGATTCCAGGNTTNTCNTTCACGTAATGCTGNTTGATNACNAGACGGATNGCAACNCCTCTAGCCGCNGCNTCTTCNAGTGAGTCAAGNAAAGGATTCTCNCCCCATCCCCAATACCAATCCATTTCGAAGTATTGTAGTGATAGAAGAATTTCTGAATCAGCGGAGTCAATGAAATCGGCTAATCCCTGCATACAATCATCAGGGCATGTCAATAATTCACCGCTAATTGGTCCGGAAATAGCAGCGGTAGTTTGCAACACCGCAGGGTATGAAATCGGAGGTGAATAGGAACCAGAATCAGGTTGTGTATATGTCGAATCTTCAACATGTAGTTCACTTGGGTCTTCATCGAAAGCCATTCTTTCAAGAACAATCGAAGCAAGGTCTTCACTGTCTACAATGACTCCCCAGTCACGATTTCCGATTCCATCACTTGGCAGAGATGATGATTTCCAGTTTCCTGAACTAATCCAAACTTGAGATGAATCGACTACTGCAACCTTTGAGTGCACGTACTGGTAAGGAGATGAAGAGGAAGATGAGAATTGCATTACTTCAATTCCTACATTTTCCAACTCCCAAGCGATTCCTAGGCTCTGTCCAACATTGTAATCGCCCCACCAGCTCTCTGGCTCGTGGATAACTACGGTAATATCTACACCTCTTGCAGCAGCCTCAATCAGTGACATTGCAAGGTAAGTATCGTGTAATTGGTAGACGTGCAAATGAATTGAATCGTTTGCGTTGTTCATCATAGAAATTACATCATCAAGACCTGCTGAAGGGCCGATAAGCGGAGTTACGCTAGTATCGTCGGTGAATGTGTTAATCCCACAGAAATGGCTTGCACCAGCAACCGACCAACGCATTTCCCAATCTGCAGATGAATCGGTATCTGGCATACTTCCACATCCGTCACCTCTCAAGTACAGGATGCGGTCGACTGTCGTGACAGGTTCGCCAATTGATGGGCCGGACCATCCATCCTCGGAAGTAGGTCCATTTCCATAAACGAATGTATCAGCAATGGTTCCATCTGGAGCGACCAATTGGAATGTAGCTCCGCTATTCGGCATCCACACTGGGAAATCCATTACGTCATCGGCATCGAGTATCATTGTGCCACCCATCGCTTTGACTGAGTTTGCATCAGGGCTGATAATTACGGATGAGCCTGCATTGATTTCACCGGCAGTAAATGTGCCATTGAACGTGGTTCCACCAGTGGTTATCTTCCTAATCGACCAACCGTTCAGAACGGCCATTAGGTCGCCTGTGTTGCTGATTTCAAAGAACTCATCATTGGTTGTCTGGCTCTTTTCTTCAAACATGAAACGGCTGAAAATCAAGTCTTCAGGTCCAGCGAAATCCGAGGTATCGGGCTCTTCTTCACCCGGTGTAGGCCACGGCTAGAATCTCTCCATCGCCATTCATTGTTTTGCAATCGGTAGTAATGCTCCAACCTGCGAAATCAACCTCATTATCCATCAGGGTCCTGAAGGGAAATTGAATCCCCTAATCCGCTGATAAACCAGTTTGGTGTTGTGAACACAAATCTCTCGCCTGGAGCGATAATCATGCTCGAAGAGTTCCATACTCTGTCAGGGCGCAGGTGCATCAAGTCGCCGTCGCTGGAGACCATTCTCCATGCAGACAAATCGATCATCTGTGTGCCATTATTCAATAATTCGACCCAGTCATCTGCAGGTGTAATACTTCCAGATGAACAGTGAGCAAGAATCTCGGTGATTTCAATGGAATCATCACCAGTGTATGGGGAAGTTTGAGGGTTTGCTGCACCTGGTGTAGGCCATGGTGCTTGAGACCAATCTCCATTCCAGAACCAGTTCGATTCGCCTTCTGTGCTGGAGTTGTAGGTGATTGTAGAGATTATTTGGTTTGTAGAATCTCTCAACTCGATTGTGTCAGGGTTTGTGTTCCTCAGATAGAATCCTTGACTTCCGTTAATTGCAACCAAAACGACCTCACCAGGGTTAACCATAGTGTCGCTCTTTAGAGGCAATTGATGTGCATTGATGTTGAAGTTTCTAGATCCAGATGAGAAGTGCCAATTTGCAATATCTATGGTCTGATTTCCGATATTCATCAGTTCAATCCATTCGCCGTTCGGCCAAGAAGAGGTATCATTTCCTACAGCATCTGGCAGGATTTCGTTGAATGCGATTTCTCCAACCATGGAGACTGTGCTTGGCTCGGGTTGGCCAGGTGTAGGCCAACTTGCTGGAACCCATGCGCCCATTGGGTCTGGAGATTCAATTAGTGAAACGTTTAGTCCAGGGTCGCTAGTCCACCAGGATTTGTGAACGATTGCACCAGCTTGGTCAATCAACATCACTTGATTGTAATTGTCCCACAATTCAGTGCCCATGAAGAACTGAACTAATCTTCTTCCATCTGCTGCAATCATTGTCCCGGGCTGAGTCATGTTATTCTCTAAGGTGAGTGCGTCAATGTGCGTAACATTGCCCATTCCATCCATCAATTTCCAACCGTTTAGGTCGTAATCGGTATTGGCAGTATTATGCAACTCAAGCCATTCTCCATCAGGTAGAGGTGCTCCGTCTGTTGTTGAATTGACCAAGACTTCCGTGATCTTAATCATCGAAGTTCCATTCACAATTACCTCCCAATAGTCTGGGTTTGGTGCACCGGGAGTAGGATATGCTGAATGCGACCAAGATAGGTCGATTTGTTCCATCAATGAGTATCCGGACTCAGTATCAGTCCAAGATATGGATTCAGATAGTGTTCCGTTTGGCCATAGTAGGCGAAGGGTTTCCCCTCCGTTGTTGAATACTCCCCACGATGTTGAGGAATTAACCGCTACAACGCGATATTCATCTGGTCCAATAATTGTAGATGAACCGATTAGGTGACTTTCATTGAAAGGAATGATGTTGCCTGCATTATCAACTACTGACCAACCGGTTAGNTCNATGTCNCTTTGACCTGAGTTCCAAATCTCAAGCCATTCNCCNCCTGGCCAAGANGCATTGTCGGCAGATGGCCAAGGGTTAGCCATGACTTCGCTNATTCTCAAGTCNGAAGGAACAGGTCCNGTAGATGCACTGTTNACTGAGCCGGGTGTTGGACTGTTAGTCGAAATCCANTCATTCATTGCATTGGTNGGGTCTTCCTCAAGGCTGACTCCAGACGCTGTAGAGTTCCAAGATGCTTGGTCAACAGTATTTCCTGAAGCATCATTCATAGTGATCCAATCAGCGGTATTTGTGAGATAAAAATTAGCATAGCCATTCCTAGCAATCACCATGTAATCACCTGGCTGAATTGTCCAAGTGCTTGAGTTTCCAGCCTCATAATCAACTATGGATGAGGAGTCAAAAGTTAGGACTTTATTCGCCTTGTTGACCAATTCCCAGTTCAATACATCAACTGCAGTGGTTCCTGAATTGTATATTTCCATCCATTCTCCACCAGGCCATGCAGCGTCGTCATAGCCGTTGGGATTTGGCATAGCTTCGTTTAGACAAACATTGCCTGTGCAGGTCATCGCTCGCCCAGAGGTTGCTTGTGCAACCTCAATTGTTGACAGATAAGGCGCCATTGCCATAAGGAAAACTAACAGAAAAGCTCGGCCCTTCATACTTCCACCATGTAGCGGGTATACTCCATTGTCCTTGATGGTTTCTTATTTCAGAATTAAATAAAAAAAGGCCCACAGGGGAGAGGACTTCCCCTGTGGGCCAAATTTTGCCACACTCTAGTGTGGCTACTGGTTACAACTTCAACCGACTCTAGCAAGCATCTCGTCGATCATTGCTTGTGGTAGAGCAACATATCCGACGTCCATGACGTGCTCCATTCCAGCATCGGAATATCCGTACTCAATGAATCCACGTACTAGGTCCCAGTCATCGTTGTTCACGTTCATGTAGATGTATCGTGACAATGGTGCATAACTTCCGTCAGCAACAGTACTTGCTTCAGGTGTTACAGCACCACCTGCGTCAGCAACGCCGTGTGTGTCGTTGTTTGCGATAGCAGCTACACTCAGTGTGTTTGCGTTCTCCTCATAGTAAGCGTATCCAAAGTATCCGATAGCGTTCTCGTCACTCTGTATTCCGTTTACGATTTGGTTGTCGTCAGCGGAGTTTTGGTAGCCACGTGCACTGTCAAACCCTTCTGGTGTGTATCCATCCTTTCCTGCGAAGCAGTTCTTACAGAAGACTTGCTCTCCAAAGTACTCGTATGTACCGGAATCGGAGTCAGCACCCCATAGTTTGATTTCGTTGTCTGCACATGCACCTGAATCGCTCAAGTCGCTCCACTCGCGCACACCGTCATCATCGTTGTTAGGTGTGATGGAGGACATAACCAATCCATCTGCTTCTAGTTCAGACTCTGTCCAATCGGTGTAGATCCAGCGTAGTTGTCCCATTGACAATCCACCCATGCTTGTGATACATTGGTCAGCAGCGCCACCCTTCTTTACAACCACGGATAGTCCGTCGATTGCAACGATTAGTTGTGTTACTGTGATATCAGAATCTAGACAACTGTAGGTGTATCCATCTTCTCCAACAGTCGCTTCAGAATCCTTCCATCCACGGCTCATGTCACCAATGTGTACTGAGTCAGTATCAGTGCTGCATACCTTTGATGCACCTGCTCCTGATCCTCCACCTGCAACGGTTACAGTGAATCCGGAGTTAGCGTTGCTGAATGCTTGTCCCCATGCGCTTGCAACAGGGAATACTGTGCTGCTTCCTGCGATGTTGATTGTACCGCTTGTTGCGGTAGTCTTACAGGATCCATCGTCAGTGTTTGCTGAAGAATCGTAGTTGTCTGCCCCGGAATCGGTGCATCCCTCTACAACAGCGGTGAATGTGTTACCGCCAATTCTCGAAACCATATCATCAATCATTGCTTGAGGTAGTGCTACATAGCCTACATCCATAACGTGCTCCATTCCAGCATCGGAGAATCCGTACTCAATGAATGGAGTCACCAATGGCCACTCGTCGTTGTTGACATTCATGTAGATGAATCTTGACAGAGGTGCGTAGCTTCCATCAGCAACTGTGCTTGCTTCAGGTGTTACTGCGTTACCAGCATCCTGGACGCCATGATAGTCATCGTTAGCAATTGCTGCGACGCTTAGTGTGTTTGCATTCTCTTCATAGTAAGCGTATCCGAAGTATCCGATAGCGTTCTCGTCACCAGTGATTCCGTTAACGATTTGGTTGTCATCAGCGGAGTTTTGGTAGCCACGTGCACTGTCAAATCCTTCAGCTTCGTATCCTGACTTTCCTGCAAAGCAGTTCTTACAGAATACTTGCTCTCCGAAGTACTCGTAAGTACCGGAATCGGAGTCAGCACCCCAGAGTTTGATTTCATTGTCTGCACATGCTCCTGAATCGCTCAGGTCAGACCATTCTCTAACTCCGTCATTGTCGTTGTTAGGTGTAACTGAAGACATAATCAATCCGTCTGCTTCTAGTTCAGACTCTGTCCAGTCGGAGTAAATCCAACGTAGTTGTGCCATGGACAATCCGCCCATGCTTGTGATACACTGGTCAGCACTGCCACCCTTCTTTACAACCACGGATAGTCCGTCGATTGCAACAACTAGTTGTGTTACTGTGATATCGGAATCAAGGCACTTGTATGTGTACCCGTCAGTTCCTACGTCAGCTTCGGAAGACTTCCATCCACGGCTCATGTCACCGATGTGTACTGAGTCTGTGTCTGTGCTACATACCTTTGATGCACCTGCACCAGATCCTCCACCTGCTACAGTTACTGTGTAAGCGGAGTTAGCATTACTGAATGCTTGTCCCCATGCGCTTGCAACAGGGAATACTGTGCTGCTTCCTGCGATGTTGATTGTTCCACCTTGTGGCGTATCATCATCATCATCAGCAGCCTGAACGAAATCAGCACCGCCGATGCGGCTCTTCATATCAGAAATCATGGATGCAGGTAGTGCAACGTATCCTACTTCGGATACGTGGTCCATTCCTTCAGCAGAGTAACCGTACTCGATGAAGCCGGTAACTAAGTCCCACTCATCGTTGTTCACGTTCATGTAGATGTAGCGTGACAATGGTGCGTAAGATCCGTCTGCAACAGTGCTCTCTTCAGGAGCTACTGCTCCACCTGCGTCCTGGACGCCGTGTGTGTCATCGTTTGCGATTGCTGCAACGGAAAGGGAGTTTGCATTCTCTTCGTAGTATGCGTATCCGAAGTAACCGATTGCATTTTCGTCACCAGTGATTCCGTTTACGATTTGGTTGTCGTCAGCGGAGTTTTGGTAGCCACGTGCTGTGTCGAATCCTTCAGCTTCGTATCCTTCCTTTCCTGCGAAGCAGTTCTTACAGAAGACTTGCTCTCCGAAGTACTCGTATGTACCGGAATCGGAGTCAGCACCCCATAGTTTGATTTCAGAATCTGCACATGATGCATCTAGGTCACCCCACTCGCGAACACCGTCATCATCATTGTTAGGGGTTACAGAGTCCATCTCTAGACCATCTGCTGCTAAGTCTTCTTCAGACCAGTCAGTGAATATCCAGCGTAGTTGTGCCATGGACAATCCGCCCATTTCTGTAATACACTGGTCAGCAGCACCGCCCTTCTTTACAACAACGGATAGTCCGTCGATTGCAACGATTAATTGTGTTACTGTAATGTCAGAGTCTAGACACTTGAATGTGAATCCATCCTCTCCAGCTTCCGCTTCGGATGACTTCCAGTCTCTACTCATATCACCAATGTGTACTGAATCAGAGTCTGTGCTGCACACCTTTGATGCACCAGCGCCAGATCCTCCACCAGCTACAGTTACTGTGTAATCCGAGTTCGCATCGCTGTAGGCTTGACCCCAGGCGCTTGCGACAGGGAATACAGTACTGCTTCCTGCAATGTTAATTGTTTTCTCTTCGACCTCTTCATCGTCATCTCCACCGAGACATCCAGCCAAGCTGGCTATCATTAGGGTAAGGACAAGCGTCCAGGCCATTCCGTTCTTCTTCATGCTCATATCAGGTCTCTCCTGTGTCCTGTCGCACCGTGGTCTGGGGGATATGGATGGTCATTAGAAACTCTATTAGCGTATATATTAATATATAGAAAACATTAGAATATGTTGAAGGGGTATGTAATATGGTGATTACTCCCGAAGTATAGAGGGGCCAGTACAATGAATCAGGATAACGAATTCAGAAAACTCCAGGTTACTGGCGGCTCTACAATTATCGTATCGCTGCCAAAAGATTGGGTAAAATCAAACGACTTGAAGAAAGGTGATGTGGTAAGCTTACAAGAACTTGCTTCAGGTGATTTACGATTATCACCATTACAGGGGCCAGCATTGAAACAATCAGTCACACTGGACTGCTGTGCCTTTGAAACAGGACTAATCGATTTGATGATTGGTTCTTATTTGTCTGGTGCTGATGTAATCAAATTAACCTGTGCGAGTTCAATTTCAAGAAAAACTCGGGCAAACGTCCGTGATTTCTTGAGAGACACTCGTGGTATGGAGATAGAACACGATGATGAAAAAGAAATTAGAATTGTATCGATTCTAAATCCCTCCGAACTCAAATTACAAGTTTCAATAAATAGGATGTATCTCTTAATCGCCAGTTTGGTAAATGATGCACTTGATGTAATTTCAGGGGAAGATCTTGAACTATTGAGTGATATAGAGGACAGAGAAAGACAAATCGATGCACGAAGACTGCTCCTAGAAAGACAGGTTGCAGCATCTCTTCAGATGCCATCGGTTGAGAAAAAACTAGCAGTGGACCGATTCACTGCTATGGAACACGCAAACATCGCTAGGGTCCTCGAAAGGATGGGCGACCACGCAAGTAGGCTTGCTATGTTAGTAAGGGAAAATTCAAAATCAATAAAAATTAAACAATCAGAAATGCCATTGAGCGCGGTTCCATTGTGGGCTAAAGAATTGAAAACAATAGTTCACAATATGTACACAAAAGATGTCTCACTCATCCACTCTGCAAAACTCTCACTAGCAAAGTTGAGGAACGAAGTCGAGGCAGCCGAGGGTGATCTATGGACTGGGCGCGGCTCTGCGGAACGACTAATATGTGAGTTTAGAATATCTGAGTCTGTGAGAAGATTGTGTGCTTACAGNGTAAACTTCGCTGAGGCGTTGCTTAACATGTTGATGCATGACAGACTGCAGAGAGTTTGAGGCTGATAATATGAATTCAATCTTTGAGAAAATTACAAAAGACAAGTCAGGAACTATACTGTTCTTACTGAGCCTTTCTGTAATTCTAATTACTCTGGGAATCATACAGACCCTTCTATTCGAATCGATTACATTTTTTGAACAAATAGCAGAAAACCGAGGCTGGTTTTCCCTCGAATGGAATTTCGGTGGCGTTGTTTCTAGTTCCGGTATGGCTGCATTAATTTTGATAGTCTTAATTTTTACAGACCAATTTAGCAGAGATGAAGACGGCTTTATTTCGAAGCTACCTGATTCATTTTGGTCAGTTCCACCAGTTGGTGTTAGAATCTTACTCGCAATTGCTTTGTTGCAATTCGTATTCATTGATGGCTTGTTGCTAAACCTCTCTATTTTGTTCGCATTTGTAACTTGGAGGAAAGTAGCCTCACTACAGTTCAAAAGAAAAGTCGGTGGAACTATTGAATTTACCAACTCCTGGAGAAATGTATTTGTTTTGTTCGCTTTCATCTCCCTATTCGATGCAGTCACAATGAATTATTCCGGTGCTTTAGGAGAATTCTTTTTGCAAAACCAATGGACTCCTACAGGAGCCTGTGCAGATAGAAGGTCATTGTGCGACACGATGTCGTTTGGTGTCAACAGTTTACTGCTTACAACCCTACAAGTAGCATTTGGTGCTCTGATAATCGCTGTGCCATTAGGTGTTGGCACCGCTATTTACCTTTCAGAATATGCCCACCCTAGACTCGTTGCAATCGTTAAACCAACCCTTGAAATTCTTGCCGGAATACCCTCTGTAGTCTACGGTTTCTTTGCGTTCATTTACATCGGTCCTCTAGTTGTTGAATTTGGTGATTATGCTTTCGCAGAAGGATGGATTGATGAACCACCCAATGTTCTGAATCCGATTAATGGTGCAATTGTAGTAGGTGTTATGATTTTGCCATTGGTTGCATCTATGTCAGAAGACGCATTAAGAGCGGTTCCAAACGAACTGAGAGAAGGTTCACTTGCGCTTGGAGCAACAAAAATCGAGACGACATTCAAGGTAATGATCCAAGCATCATTATCCGGAATTATTGCAAGCATAATCCTCGCTCTTTCGAGAGCAGTAGGTGAGACGATGGCAGTAACACTAGCTGTTGGAACGGTCGCTGTATATACCTCAAACATGTTCCTTCCTGCACAGACAATGACTGCTTACATCGCACAAAGAGTTGGAGGAGATCTACCGTTTGGTGAGATTGGATACCTTACCATCTTCGCAGTAGGGCTGTATCTCTTCGTAATAACTCTGTGTCTGAATTTACTAGGGAACAGAGTCCTGAGCGCATACAGGGAGGCTTATTGATGAAGGATATCGACAAACTCCAAAAAAGGAGCAGAAAGGTTCGAGACATCACCGAGAAAGCTGGTTCAACTGGGCTTGCAATTGCTGGTTTAATCGGTTTGCTTTTCCTAGGTGTATTGGTTTATCAGATCGCTGAACCTACATTCATCCGTGGAGAAGAAGGTGAGGTGACTGCAGCAACAGAGTGGATTCCTGTAACTGATTATCAACTTAAATGGGATTTCCCAAATGTCGATTCCGAAACTGGTGAATTAACTACAGATCCAATCATCATTAGAATCGAATGGGATGATGAAAATGGTTCGCATTCCCACGACTTGCAAATCGATGTTATCGACCAGAGACAAGTAAAAACCGACGTATACATCACATCCGAAGGAGTTGACCAAGAAAAAATAGAGGTTGGTCGAAAAACTAAGTTTTACCTGTATTCCACACTAGATGTTGTTGCGACAGTCGAACAGACTTCAGGTCCTGTGCCAAGTGCGGATGAATCTGGTTATCCATCTGTTAACACATTCGTAATCGAAGGAGATTTACACATCCTATATGATGATAACAACGACCAGGTTTTCCAACCACTAGAGTTAGCAGGTTATGCAGTCTTGATTGTTCTCTTAGTAATCATGATATGGCCTACTGAACAAATTTTGACGATTATAGATAAGTTGTCGTCACAAAAACAATTCATTCGACCAGTTGGTTACGTCTTAGGATTCGCTACATATTATCTGAGCAATGGATTGTTTGTTTCTGCTTTACTAGGTGCATTATGCTGGGCAGTTTCTGGAATTATGCTATTCCGCCTAGTGGAAGGGATTCAAAGGATAAAGAACATCGGAAGAGATTTGAGTGAAACTTCGCGACTAAAGCATTCAATTTCAAGCCGTGATGGACTGATGATGTGGTCAAAGATGCTCTTGTTTACATCAACACTATTCATCCCAATTCTAATTGATATACCGTTCTTAACCGAGAGGTATCAGGACATCTTTATTCCTTATGCCTCAGGTATTAGGGCGGCTTTCTACGGTACTATATGGGTCATGCTAATTGCGATGTTAGTTTCTATTCCTATCTCTGTTGGTGCAGCAATATACCTAGAAGAGTATGCTAGACCAAATCGTATGACTAAATTGATTCAAGCCCTAGTTACTAACCTAGCTGGAGTTCCTTCCATTGTATTCGGTATGTTTGGATTGGCAATATTCGTGAAGGAAGGTGGAATTGGCTGGGGATTAGGCCCATCGGTATTGGCTGCTGGTTTAACCATGGGTGTAATGGCTATGCCAATCATTGTATTAGCTGGCCAAGAAGCATTGAGAAGTGTTCCAAGGTCTCTAAGGGAATCAGCATACGGTGTCGGCTGCACTAGATGGCAAGTTACCAAGGACCATGTATTGCCTTCAGCGATGCCTGGTATTATGACAGGAAGTATTCTTGCAATGAGCAGAATTATGGGTGAGGCTGCACCTTTGGTAGTGGTCGGAGCGACAGCGATGATTCTGTTCGACCCAGAACCACTTGCCGCATTAGATGGTGGAAATGTAAATTTCACTGTAATCCCAATTCAGATTTATTTCTGGACTGCAGAACCAGACCCAGCATGGCACTCAATGGCAGCAGCAGCGAGTATTGCGCTGATTTGTTTGCTAGTTGCAATGAATAGTATTGCGATAGTTTTGAGACAACATTTCAGAAGGAGGCTAAACTCATGAGCGAAAAAATCGGTGGAGAAGAAGTACCAGATTCAACAAGAGAACTTGATGTAGACGGAGAAATAGACCTGATGGTGGAAGATTTGGATTTGTGGTATGGTGACAAGCAGGCTTTGTACGGAGTCTCATTACCAATCGCAAAGAATTCCGTGACAGCCCTAATCGGGCCATCTGGTTGTGGTAAGAGTACCTTGCTACGTATGATGAATCGTATGAATGACCTAATCCCAATTTGCCACTATGATGGAAAGATTACAATGGGTAAAACCGAGATAACTGCAAAGGATGCAGATCTGGTGGAAATTAGGAAAAATATCGGAATGGTATTCCAAAGACCAAATCCGTTTCCAAAATCAATTTACGACAACGTTGGGTATGGCGTAAGGTTGCATACAAAACCGTCACGTGAAGAGTTGGATGCGATTATAGAGAAGAGTCTCAAGCGTGCAGCGATTTGGGATGAGGTCTCAGATAGAATGCATGACTTGGGAACATCCCTCTCAGGCGGACAACAACAGAGACTGTGCATTGCTCGAACGATTGCAGTCGAGCCTGACATCATATTAATGGATGAACCTTGTAGTGCTCTTGACCCGATTGCGACTGCGGCAATTGAAGAGTTAATTCTCGAGTTGAAGAAGGATTTCACTGTAGTGATTGTTACTCACTCGATGTCACAAGCAGCACGTGTTAGTGATTACACCGGGTTTATGTACCTCGGAAGGCTAGTTGAATTTGGAGAAACTGACAAGATATTTTCAGAACCAGATTTGGAATTGACCAAGAGATACATTACTGGAAGATTCGGTTGAGGTGGAAAAATGCCAATTAGAACAGGACTAGACGATAGATTGAATCTCGTTAGAGATGAATTGAAGAATTACTTTGCAGAGGCAAAAGAAGCGTATTCAGATGCGATTGACGCTTTCACAAAGCTGGATTCTCAAGCATATTCAGAAGTCAAGAAAATTAGACAACATGCAAGAGAAGTCAATTGGGATTTGACTAATGACCTTCTCCTAATTCTCGCTCTAAATCAACCTCTGATAGGAGACCTACGCGTTGTTGCAGCTTATCTTAGGGCAGTAGACACTGTTGAGCGATTGATTCGTCATGCTAGGGATATTGCTAGGTCAGACCGCTCAATCGATGAAAACGCCGACGAGTTGCCTGAGATTATTGTAGAGGCAGTTCTTGAAATGTACACCAATTTGGAAAAACTAGTGACAGTTGTTGCTAATTGTTTGACTGAAATGGAGGAAATACCTGCAGATGAGGTTAGGTCGATTTGGACATCTATCAAGGAGTCTCACAATAAAGCAGTAGATGCATTGAGCAGCCTAGATTCAGAAACAATGGGTGGAAAGGCTTCACGTCTCGAAGTTGTAAATATCGTGAGCAGAGTTGAGCGCTCTGCATACAACGTAGTTAGACTTGCAAGTCTGTGGCACCACGCTCTGAATAATGAGAATATTATTCTCGATGC
>FUFK010070915.1_pt1 | contig 16954 bp, 16 predicted proteins | sample 1021851 | NCBI WGS metagenome assembly FUFK01 (sample SAMEA51879418, study PRJEB19060) | metagenome | reverse complement strand
AGTAATTCTTAGATTTATTCTTGGCTGGATCGTTNGAGGAGCCGTGATAATAGCTCTGATCGNTTNAATTACAGTATTTTATTNCAAAATTAATTTGCCACCANTTAGTGAAATGCTCGATGCANGAGCCAAAGGCTCAGTCANNTTGCTTGATAAAAATAAAGANANCTTTGCTTGGAGAGGNGAACAATTCGGTGAAATTGCTCAAGCNAATAAAATTTCTATACATTTAAAAAACGCTATACTGGCAGTNGANGATAAGCGATTTTACANNCATTTTGGAATAAGTCCTAGAGGAATAGCCGGNGCTATAAGGATNAATTTAAATGAAGGAAGAGGAGCCCTAACNGGTCATGGAGGCTCAACGATAACTCAGCAAACAGCCAAACTATTATGCCTCGGCATCCCATATAATGCTAACAACTGGGACTCCGAGGCGGAATATGAGGCAAACTGCCGAAAAAGTTCTTTGTGGCGCAAAGTTAAAGAAGCTCTTTTCGCAATTGCATTAGAATTAGAATTTACCAAAGATGAAATATTAACTTTATATTTNAATAGGGTTTTCCTNGGTGCNGGTTCAAGAGGGTTTCAAGCCGCGTCCCAGNGNTATTTTANTAAGTCNGCTNCATCCNTAAACCCAGCCGAAGCAGCGATGCTTGCNGGTCTGTTNGTNGCACCCAGNCGNTATGCNCCNACCAATAACTTGGAAAAATCTCAGAACAGAGCTAATGTCATTTTAGGNTTAATGGAGCAGCAAGGCTTTCTNANTGCNAAGTCGGCACAATACTTTAGAGAAAACCCNGCTAAACTCTCNACCAAAGCTTCCCAAAANGCTGGTGGACATTTTGCAGACTGGGTAATGCAGTCTGCGCCTCACTTTTTTACAANTAANACTACTGANGATGTCACGATTNANACAACTTTCGATCCAAAAATTCAACAGGCTGCCGAAGACGTTTTAGAAAATATTTTCAGAGAGAAAGTAGATCCTAAATCTAAAGCTCAAGCAGCTATCGTGATCATGTCACCAANCGGTGCNGTAAGAGCAATGGTTGGTGGACGTAAGCTTCATGTTGCNGGGACTTTCAATAGGTCAACACAAGCCCTCCGTCAGCCGGGTTCGGCGTTTAAGCCACTCGTATATGCTACGGCCCTTGAGCAAGGATACAAACCNAATGACTTAATTAGGGACGAAGCTATTNAGATCGAAATACNNGGCTCNGGCACCTGGNCACCCCANAATTACNAAAAAAAATTTAATGGCCTTGTTTCNTTAACCAANGCTCTCTCACAATCTTTAAACATACCTGCTGTTAAGTTAGCACAGCAAATTGGACTGAATAACATCGGCCAAATTTCGATGGACATGGGAATTTATCAAAAAATTTCAACTAATCCAGCAATTGCACTTGGGGTNTCTGAAACTACTCTGTTGGAACTAACGAGTGCATATGCAACTTTTTTAAACGATGGAATTAAAGTTTTACCATATGGTTTGGAAAAACTTAGTTTAGAAACTGGGGGTAGTTTTTCGAATAGAAGTTTAACATCAGACACCGACCGTATTTTAAGGTCAGAAACGGCACACAACATTGTATATATGCTTGAAAAGGCTGTATCAAATGGAACNGGCAAAAAGGCAAAATTTNCAAATTGGGAAATTGCTGGGAAAACAGGAACAACTCAAGATGCGCGGGACGCATGGTTTATCGGATTTACGTCTGAATACATCGCCGGTGTTTGGATGGGTTATGACAACAATGAACCGCTTATTGGAGTTACTGGTGNAGGTCTGCCAGCAGAAATCTGGTCATTAATAATGAATAAAATTNANNCTGATATNAAACCCCAACCCTTACCAAANAACAAAAGAAAACTNGCCCTTTTTCCAAATATCATCNACTCTGANTACCAACCACAAATAAGGNAACAAGGAGCNGGCTTNATTGACAAATTATTACTNACTATTTTNGGTGAGGAATAGTAGCTAAANAGCTTTAAGTTCCCTTATTAGAGCGTCTATCTTTCCTGAATTTCTATCTAAAAGCGCTCCGATTTCCTGGCGCTCTACCAAAAGCATATTAACTCCCTCAATAATAAGATTGAATACAAGCGGCCGACCACTTTGCTCAGATACAAGGAAGTCAACCTCAAAAGGTTCATAAGCAGGCATGTGAGCAATCGTGTTTACAGAATAATACTTTTTTACTTTTGCTACTTCTACGATTTCTATTCTACCTCCGATGAATTCTCTGAAACGTCTACCATACTTAGTAGCAAAGTAAACTGAGAAAGCTTTAGTATAATCCTCTAGCTGAGTAGCAGAGGCAGTTCTGGCATCACGACCTAGAGCATATTTTGCAATTGTGGGNACATCTGCATATTCATTGAAAACTCCTTCGAACGATNTCAACATNTGNTCNTCAGTATTACCTGAGTTTATTATTTGATTTATTTCATGGACCGCTAAGTAAACAATTTGGGTTGCTGCATCTTTTTCTGATGCAACCATGAGTTTGGGCCAAAAAACCGCGCCAAGAGATAACGCTAAAAATAAACGGCGACTGTTGATNACAGTCATATACTTACTCGCATGCTTAGTTATATGGATCTATATAGTGCTCAGTTTTGTTGGTTCCAAGTTCGTATCTTCTATTCTGCAGGAAAAACAACCGCGACTGAGCATAACTGTCAGCACTTTCATAAAGAATACTATCAATACTCTCCCTAAATTGCGAACGGGCAGACAAACCAAAAGCCACAGACGTAGCAGTTGCAGCACTTTTGGCCCCTACTCCAATTAAGCTTACTGGATCCAAAACTAAGTCAACTACCTTGCCGATACCATCGCGCTGATTGGATGGGCCTAACACTAATATTTCTAAATAGGGGCCCTCTCTGAAGCCCCATTTAGCCATAGTTTCCCCAAAATCAGTTTTCTCGCTTGTTAGTCCTAACTGAGAGCTAAAGTCATATATTCCTCCAACGCCAAGCGTGGAATTNACTAAAAATTTCATAGATGANNTTGAAGCGTTCNTTAATTCGCCCTGCAGGATATAGTTCATGCTATAACGTGGCAAAGAAAAATTCATGGACATATTGTTTGCGACGGACTGTAGTTTAATGGGAGTAATATCACCATATACTATTGCCATTGGTCGTATGATATTTTTATCTATCGACTTGTTTATCTCATGAGCTTGTCTGTTCGATGCTTCAAATGGGTCTGATATGCCATCCTCTAGAGGAACTCGGCACGCACTCAAAACGACAAAATTCAAAATTAGTAGAAAATTTCTCAAAACAAATCAATTCCCAGATCAGACATAACTCAACGAAATGTCATACTTAATAGCATAAGGTACGGACCGCAAANACCAAATAACATTTGATTAGATCTNANAAAGTCTNNTNACCACGTCAATCAGATTGGTGAACTATATANNATAAAANGCTTTCNTTCTTTTTCTGATAANCTGCCATTGTTGTNTGTNAGTAAATATCATAACTTATTNTTAATATAAGGAGCACAAATCATGATGCAAAATGTTGAACAAAACCTTAAAAGTCTTGGGATAGAGCTTCCAACTGCTCCAAGCCCGGCAGCCAACTATGTACCATTTGTTAAGGTGGGGCAATTTTTATACGTTTCTGGACAAATTTCACAAGATGAGAATGGATTAATAACAGGAAAATTGGGTGAAAATATGAATGTCGAACAGGGCGCAAATGCTGCAAAACAATGTGCACTATCATTACTTGCACAGGTTAAAGCTGCATGCGAAGGAGATTTTACTAGATTGGTACGAGTTGTAAAATTAACTGGTTTTGTTAACTCGACCTCTGATTTCACAGAGCAACCTCAAGTCGTAAATGGAGCTTCTAATATCCTCGTAGANATTCTAGGGGATCTGGGCAAACACTCACGTTCTGCTGTTTCAGCCGCATCTTTACCACTTGGTGTAGCAGTTGAGATAGAAGGAATCTTTGAAATAAACTGAACTTGACTAAGGTAAGTTTGCGATACCTATTGTCAGCGTCATGTAATGACATAACTTTTACTAGACAATAAAAATTCGTATCAATAAAACCTTGAGTTTATGCCGAAATCTGAAATAACTATCAAGATTGTCGAGACACTTCTTTCAGTTAATGAAAANGACTGGGATGCTTGCGCAGCATCGGAAGCAATAGATGGCAAGCGCCCAGTTGATCCTTTTACAACTTACAGGTTTTTAAGGGCTCTAGAAGACAGTGGATCTGTNGGTAATTCAAGTGGTTGGNACCCTTACTANATACTTGCTTTTAGAGAAAATGAATTACTNGGCTGTGCCCCAATGTATATNAAAACACATTCGCAAGGCGAATATATTTTTGATCATGCATGGGCAAACGCTTATGAGCGCGCCGGAGGAAAATATTATCCTAAAATTCAGGTNGCCGTTCCGTTTACTCCAGTNCCAGGAAAGCGCTTACTCGCAAAAAAAGAAAATCAAGAACAGGCTTTTCCCATACTTATGGAGGGCATAAAAAACTTTGCATCAAAAAATAGACTTTCTTCTGCTCACATAACTTTTTGTAGTTTCGATGAGTTTAAGAAAGGTGAAAGTTTAGGCTATCTCAAACGTACGAGCAGTCAATTCCACTGGAAAAATGATAATTATAAAAACTTTCAAGATTTCCTGAACGCACTCTCGTCCCGTAAAAGAAAAAACATAAAAAAAGAACGCGAGAAAGCTAGAAACTTTGGAGGAAAGATCGTTCGGTATTCCGGTAATGAAATTACTGGAAAACACTGGGATGCATTTTGGGATTTTTATCAGGATACAGGTAGGAGAAAATGGGGCCAACCTTATTTAACAAGAAGTTTTTTTGATATTGCTGGCGAAAAAATGTCGAATGAACTGCTGTTGGTCTTAGCTGAAATTGATGGAAACCCGATCGCAGGGGCTTTGAATTTTATTGGGATGGATGCATTGTACGGCAGGTATTGGGGATGCACCGAAAATTATTCTAATTTGCATTTTGAAATTTGCTATTATCAAGCAATTGAGTATGCGATNGAAAACCGCCTATCGCGGGTTGAAGCGGGTGCACAAGGAGACCATAAGTTGGCCAGAGGATATCTGCCAAGTCATACATATTCGCTACACTGGATAAACGATAGTGGCTTTTCTCAAGCCGTTGCACAATACTTGGATGAGGAACGTCGCGCTGTTGGCAGAGAAATGGAAATACTGAGTGATTACGGTCCTTTTAAGGATTTAAATTTGGAGGAAAGAAAATGAATAAACTTACAGCTTCCGATAGAGAAACTATATTGAAAGAATTTTTTGAAAGTGGATGGAAACTGGACAAAAATAGAGATGCAATTAGCAAAGAGTTCCAGTTTAAAAACTTTATCGAGGCGTTTTCTTGGATGACAAAAATTGCCTTTTGGGCTGAAAAAATAAATCACCACCCTGAGTGGTTTAATGTTTATCGGACAGTAAAAGTGGTTTTAACCACACATGACGTTCAAGGTTTAAGTAGCTTAGATCTAGAGCTGGCTGCAAAAATGGATAGCGAAGCTGCCTAGAGCAAGTCTAATAATGCTTTCCCACCGCTTATATCGCATGTAGATCTAGCCGTTTCAGGCAGAAAAATTTTAACAAACCCATCTTCTGCAAGCATAGCATAGCGCTTCGAGCGAGCTAAAAAACCAACACCAGGAGCGTCAAACTCCATGCCCACTGCCTTTGTAAATTCGCTAAGTGGATCACCCAACATCGTAATCCCTGCGGCCGTAGCACCAGTAATATCTCCCCAAGCTGAAACTACATGTGGATCGTTAACACTAATGCAAAGTATTTCATCTATGCCCTTTGAAGAAAATTTATCGGCAGTCTCGATAATAGATGGTAGATGAGCTATCGAACAAGTCGGGGTGAAAGCTCCCGGCATAGCAAAGATCGCAAGTTTCCGGTTAGTATATAAGGATGAAAGTTTTATTGTTTCCGGCCCATTTCCTCCNATTTTATACAGCGTACTGTCTGGCAGCTTTTGANCTATCTCGATTGACATAATCCATCCTGTTTAGTTTAAAGTTTCTCAAGAGATATATAGTTCGAATGTTACCCTTTACGATCAAAAGGTGCTCCATGTCAAAAGTTGTTATTGTTGGCGCAGGCCAAGCAGGTTCTGAAGCAGCCACACATCTCCGCGGCCAAGGTTTCGATGGAGAAATAACACTCATAGGAGCAGAGAATGTTCTTCCATATCAACGCCCACCATTATCAAAAAAATATGTTACCGGTGATATGAGAAAAGAAAGATTATACTTAAAACCAGAATCTTTTTACCATGAAAATCAGATTAAACTTAGGCTTGGGCTTACGGTAAAAAAAATAAATCGGATTAAAAAACGGATAGAAACAGATAGCGTTACTTACGACTATGATCAATTAATTCTGACAACTGGCTCATTACCCAATCAGTTCCCAGGAAACTTTGAGGAAAACTTATCCGGGATATACTACATTCGAAATCTTGATGATGCAGACAAACTCAAAGAGATATTTGAACCAGGTAAGACTGCCTTGATATTGGGAGGTGGTTATATTGGCTTGGAGGGGGCAGCAGTAGCTAGATTGAAGGATTTAAACGTAATAGTAGTTGAGAAAAGTAAAAGAATTTTGAACCGAGTTGCATGCGAGCAAACTTCAAATTTTTTTCGAAAACTTCACCAAGATAATAATGTAAAAATTGTAGAAGGCTACGGTGTAGACCGTTTCACCCATCAGAATGGGAAAATTAATGGTGTGTTCATAGAAGACGGCTCTTTTTACGCGGTTGATATAGTTATAGCTGGTATAGGCATTTCACCATGCACCAAATTGGCTGAAGATGCTGGCCTAGAGATTGCAAACGGGATTAAAACTAATAAAAAGGGACAAACTTCAGACCCGTGTATTTGGGCTGCTGGCGACTGTAGTGCTTTTCCATTCGGCGATNAATANATACGCCTAGAAAGTGTNCAAAATGCAATAGANCAATCTCAACTCATTGCTAAAAATATTCTTGGAGCGAATTTGGAATACAAACCAATACCTTGGTTTTGGTCTGATCAGTATGATGTGAAATTGCAGATTGCAGGTCTGAACAACGGTTATAATCAAATAGTTTCACGCATCAATAAAGAAGCTGTCTCTATGTCAAATTGGTACTATAAAGATGATACCTTTCTTGCAGTTGATGCTATTAATGATAGTCGGGCTTATATGGTGGGCAAACGTTTACTCGAAGCAGGAAAATCACCCAACAAATTAAAGTTACCAAATCCAGAAATAGATCTAAAGGATCTTTTAACTCAATGAGAGTGATCGGTGGTACTTTGAAAGGCAGGCGCTTGAGTACAATCAAGGCCGATGGAAACATGGGTACTCTTCGCCCTACGACTGACCGTATTAGAGAGAGCTTATTTAACATACTTTTTGGAGGAAAGTTTGACTTTAAAATAGAGCACACGCGCGTTCTAGATATTTTTGCGGGCACTGGAGCTCTGGGAGTTGAGGCAATTTCACGAGGGGCTAAAACATGTACTTTTATNGAAAAAAATAANGCCTGTTTGCAAATATTAAAAGCAAATATTGACCTCTGTAATATTGAAGANAAAACAACTATCAAGATATGTGATGCAACAAAAATACCACTGAATTCTGATCAACCTTACGACCTAGTTTTTTTAGACCCTCCTTACCGAAAGTCACTNGGAGAGGTNGCTATAAAATCAGCATTNNACTCTAATTGGATTAGNAAGAATGCTCTTATNATTTTAGANGAGGGAGAACAAAAGAANTCTCTCGAAGGCTTTAGATTGGAAGATATAAGAAGGTACAGTGATACAATATTACACTTNTTCAAGAGAGTNNNGAATTAGNCNTAGGTAGGATGAAATTTATTTTCAGGTGATAAAGTAAAAATTTCTGCACCGTCCTTAGTTACACCAATTGCGTGTTCAAATTGAGCTGATAAAGATTTATCGCGTGTTACNGCAGTCCACTCGTCTGAAAGAACTTTAGTTTCAGGNCGCCCCAAATTCACCATAGGCTCGATTGTAAAGAACATGCCTTCTTCGATACGAGGACCAGTGCCCTCTCTGCCATAATGCAAAACGTTTGGCGGNCTNTGGAAAACTCGCCCTAGACCGTGGCCACAAAAATCCCGCACGACTGACATTCTGTTTGCTTCTACATATGTTTGGATAGCATGACCAATGTCACCAAAAGTTTTGCCTGGTTTGACCGCATCTATACCTTTGAATAGCGCATCGTGTGTGACCTGAATCAATCTTTCTGCTTTTCGAGAGGGCTGGCCCGCAACATACATTCTAGATGTATCACCATACCAGCCATCTTTTATGACTGTAACATCAATATTTAAGATGTCTCCTTCTTTCAGTATTTTNTCACTTGGAATGCCNTGGCAAACAACATGGTTTACACTAATACAACTTGCATGCTGGTAGCCCCTATATCCAATTGTACCTGACTCGACATTTTTNTNNCTAATCAATTCTTCAATAATCGCATCAATTTTCNCTGTAGTTTGTCCAGGAAAAACTGAAGTCACAATTTCATCGAGAATTTCGGCAGCAACACGGCCAGCAGTATGCATTCCGTCAAAATCTTTTCTGGAATATAAATCTATCCCATCTTTTGACTTGAGCTGCCCCTTTGTTAAATTCAAATAATCACCCTTTATCATGCTGTAATTTATTGGTTCAAAAGCTAGAATTATCTATTAACTCAAGCTTATATCCCAGTTCTATCCCATTAGAAAGAAAGTTTACTCTGTAAGAAACAAATTCTACTCCACTATTTTTGGACAATATAGTTTCGTTTAAGTACGTTTGATCCAAGTCATCCGCAATTTTAAAGTAATTACAATCTGATCTCTGAACNAAATAAAGAACTATGGCTCTAGTATTAGTATTAACCGTCTTTGATAGTTCTTTTAAATGTTTAGCGCCTCTTGAAGTAACCGTATCTGGAAATTCAGCAATTTTTTCTTGCCTGCATAGGGTGACGCTTTTTACTTCAAGATAACAAGTTTTGGATCCATTACTAAGAAGAAAATCTACTCGAGAGTTAGCTCCATATTTTTGTTCGCGCAATATTATGTCATAATCCAAAATTTCTAAAATTTTNCGTTGTAAAAGAGCCTCGTAAACAATTTTATTAGCAATACTGGTATCTACACCAGTGAAATGGCCATTTTCATGGTCAACCAGCTTCCAACTGTATTTTAGCTTTTTTCGGGGATCTTCATTTGGCTCGAGCCAAACTTTTACTCCATGNTTTGCGAGGCCAAGCATACTACCGGTATTTGGGCAGTGAGCAGTAACAATCCGTCCGTTTGACAATTCTACATCAGCAAAAAAGCGTTTGTATCTTTTCACTAATCGGCCAGAAACTAAATTTGATTGAAACTGCATTTTTTTTAACTATACAACTTTAAACTGCAAAGGACCATTGATGTTAAATCCCACTGCCGCGATTCTTATCATAGGAGACGAGATACTTTCAGGAAGGACACGAGATTCTAACATGCACTACCTTTCTTGTGAATTAACAAAAATTGGTATTGATTTACAAGAAGCACGATTTATCCCGGATAATGCGGNAAAAATTATCGATGATGTGAGATGTTTAAGTTCTAAATATGACTATGTTTTTACATCAGGCGGTATAGGACCCACACACGATGATATCACAGCCGATTGTATTGCTGCCGCTTTTGAAACGGAAATAAGTATCCGAGAAGACGCATTTAAACTGTTAGAAAACTATTATTCAGAGCAGAATATTGATTTTAATAGTGCCAGGCAACGAATGGCCCGTATACCAAAGGGTGCTAAACTTATTGACAACCCTATTTCAGTTGCTCCCGGTTTTCATTTANATAACGTTTTTGTCATGGCCGGTGTGCCGAACATATTTCAATCAATGGTGCAGAGTATTCTTCCATTANTATTGAATGGTAAACCNGTTTTGAGCAAATCTNTACGNATACCACGCGGGGAGGGCGAGATTGCTGTNGAACTTANAAAAATTGCCTCTGAACATAAAAGTGTTTCCATAGGCTCGTATCCTTACAATAATAAAGGAAATTTTGGTACTAATATCGTAGTTAGGGGTATCAACAACGAAGAATTAGACAGAGTAGCAGAAAAGTTGAAGTCAAAACTGCTATGAAATTGAATAATAGCTCCCCTATTTTCGAAGTAATTGACCTCACATGGCCAGCTGAAGAATTCCATGAACTTTCAAGATGGAAATTGCGTAAAAGCTTAAAGGGTGGAAAACGCGTTTCGGCCGCCACTTCGACTGAAACGCCTGCTATCTCCGATATAGAATTCGCCGAAGATAAAATGACAAGTTGGCGCCAAGAAAAACTATTTATGATAAGGCCAGATCAGAACAATCTTGACGAAGTACTTAAAAACCGTGGCTATCGTTTTATTGATCCAACAAATATTTGGAGCATTTCCTCAAAAACATTGTCATTACAGCAAGTCCCACCAGTGACAGCTTTCTCAATATATCCTCCGCTAGCCATTCAAAGAGAGCTATGGATGGCTAACGGTCTTGACCCCTCAAGAATGGAAATAATGGATCGAGTTAAAACACCTAAAACAACAATATTTGGTCGCATTAGTGCAAAGCCAGCCGCGTCTGCATTTGCAGCAGTTGGACATAAAACCGCAATGGTACATGCTTTGGTAGTAGATCTTAAATGCCAACGGCAAGGTATGGGGAAATTTATAATGCATAAAGTAGGCGATTGGGCTTACCACATGGGTGCTGAAAACGTAGTAGCGTTATGNACAAAGGAAAATCAGTCAGCTAATTGTTTTTATAAAAGCCTTGGAATGCATTTGATTGGAGGATACCATTATAGACTATTGAAAACTTGAAAAATTTGATTTTANATTGANAGAGCTAGTCTGGTNCCCTGNTCTATCGCACGCTTNGCATCCAATTCNCCAGCATTTTTAGCGCCGCCGATTAAATAACAGTCGANACCAGAGCTCTTNAGATCATCATAAAGTTCTGAGTTAGATACCTGACCCGCACACAAAACAATCGTNTCAACTTCNAGNAACTCCGGCATTGCTTCNCCATTTTCACGAGAAATATANAGCCCTTTNTCACTTATTTTGTGNTATGTNACACCAGAGATCATTTCTACTCCTTTCATTTTCAGAGCTGTCCGGTGTATCCATCCTGTAGTCTTACCAAGATTCTTACCNATTTTTTGTGCTTTTCTTTGCAATAGGTAAACTTTTCTTTGCACGGGTTTTCGGGANCTATCCTTGTCTAAAAGACCACCCCTGAATANCTCAGGGTCACCAATGCCCCATTCAGTCATCCATTCTGGCAACGGCTGAAAGTTNCCAGCTTTGCGATTTTNACTNGATAAGAACTCTGCCACATCAAATCCAATACCTCCTGCTCCAATAATCGCAACTTTAGACCCTATGTCTGCCCCTCCTTTTAAAATATCTTTATAATAATAAACGTGNCGGTGATCGAGGCCATCAATACTGGGTTCGCGTGGATGAACACCCGTTGCGATTATGACCGTATCGAAATCTTCTAATTCTTTCTTCGCNACATCATAATTTAGTTTTATTTCTATTTCAGGAAGTGCTTTGATCATATTTTTATACCAGGTCACCAACCCCCAAAATTCCTCTTTNCCAGGAATCTTTTTCGCCAAGTTGAGTTGGCCTCCTAATTCGTCTTCTTTTTCATAAACTGTGACTTGATGACCGATTTGAGCGGCAGTTATGGCAGCAGACAAGCCTGCTGGGCCTCCGCCAACAATGCCAATATTCTTTGAATCCGACACTATTTTGAGCTCTAATTCTCGTTCAAAACATGCTCTCGGGTTAACCAGGCATGAACTAATTTGTCCTTTGAAGGTGTGATCAAGACATGCTTGGTTACAAGCTATGCAAGGCGCTATTAACTGACTCTTTTCTAGACTTGCTTTGTTTACAAACTCCGGATCAGCTAAAAATGGCCGAGCCATACTTACCATATCAGCACTTTTTGATTTTAATACTTCTTCTACTTTTTCTGGAGTATTAATCCTATTCGACGTAATCAATGGTATATCAATTTTTCCCATTAATTTTTTTGTAACCCAAGTAAATGCTGCTGGGGGTACCGACGTGGCAATAGTTGGAATTCGAGCTTCGTGCCATCCTATGCCAGTGTTTATGATGTTAACACCTGCCATCTCAAGTTTTTTTGCCAAAATTACAACTTCTTCATGAGATGAACCATTTGGAATTAAGTCAATCATTGAAAGGCGNAATATTAATAAAAAGTTTTCTCCAACTTCAGACCTGATTTTCTTCACAATTTGTAAGGGTAAACGCATTCTGTTTTCATAAGATCCACCCCATGAGTCATCTCGTTTATTAGTATGTTCAACCAAAAACTGGTTAATGAAATAACCCTCAGACCCCATTATCTCAATGCCATCGTAACCAGCGGACTTAGCTAAACGAGCACATTTCACAAAATCAGCAATTTGTTTCTCTATACCCTCCCCATCCAAAGCATTTGGGACAAAAGGTGAAATGGGAGATTTAATTGCAGACGGGGCTACACAATCNGGNCTATAAGCATATCTTCCNGCATGCAAGATTTGCATGGCTATTCTGCCNCCATTTTTATGAACAGCATCGGTCACAATTTTGTGATTATCAGNATCTTCCTCATCCAACATGGCAGCTGCGCCTTTGAATACTGCGCCCTCTTCATTTGGGGCAATACCTCCAGTAATAATGAGCCCAACACCGCCTTTAGCCCGTTCAGAATAAAAGTCAGCTATCCTACCCCAATCCTTTGTTTCCTCCAAATTGGTATGCATCGAACCCATAATCACTCTNTTTTTNAAGGTCACAAAACCAAAATCAATAGGCCTGAACATGTTGGGGTATTTATCACTCATAGAAACTCCTTCAATTTCAGAATTAAGTTATCGAGACCATNTTGTCATGGGGTACGCTGCGTTAAGAACGGGAATTATGGACGCAACTTTGGGCGTATTTTTGATGTCACAAATTTACTTATTTTATTTACTGGTCTCATTTTTGGCTTAACGGAGNTATTTGATNTTTGATCNTCGNTATTCAAATTTAAATCNGACACNTCAACGTTTAATAGATTGTCCGGAGCACTGAAATTANCTATTGATGCACTTAGAATTTCCATCTGGTGAAGATCAGATACATTTTTCTTTCTGGGTGAGAAATATTGGGCTAAAACCACATAGCCTTTCTCGGCTTTTGCTGTGCGCCAAACAGTATCTTGCACNGATTTTGCTGAAAACCGACTATTTTCAACTTTTACCAGATCAGAGCCATCCAAATAATCAGTTTTAATTATTTGCTGATTGTTTGCTAAGTATGAGCGTGTGATTTTTCCGTTTGTACCAGTTTCCATAGGGGCAAAGCTTATACTAACCATACCGCGACCCGTCGTCATCTCGCAGGATGTGTAAATCACGCTCCCAGTATANGAGTTATTTTTGAAAGGGCCAATGCAATATCCTTCCGGTGCAAGACCAACTGCACCATTTTTAAACTTTACTACATTTTTGCTGTAGGGCACATCAACTGGTTTTGGGAAAAAAGAACCAAGCCCGCTGCACGACGTTATAAACAAACAAGCTATGAAAAGTTGGACTTTAGAAATATTGATAATCATATAAATTTCGCTGGTGTTATAACTTTTGGATATCAACTATTGCTTAGAAAAATGTTTAATTTGTTTAACTTAAAACACCTTATCAATCCTTTTCTAACATTGGAATTGATATCAAAAAAAAGTTTAGTGTCGTTGTTTATTTGCTCTGATAAGAATCGAACCGATTGCATTTTAAGATCCAACATTTTATTAAGTTATACGAACACTCTGTGATTAGGAATGTGAAATGAATTGGATATCAAATTACGTCCGACCCCGCATAAATTCTATCTTTTCTCGTCGCGAAGTGCCGGAAAATCTTTGGTCAAAATGCGATGAATGCGGAACAATGCTCTTTCACAGAGAATTGCAGGATAACTTAAATGTNTGTATCGAGTGNGGTCATCATATGCCAATTACCCCACGCGAACGTTTCAAAAATCTGTTTGATGGGGGTATTTTTGTTGAGACAGATGTACCCGTGCCTATTACCGATCCATTACAATTTAAAGACCAAAAAAAATATCCAGATCGGATGAAAGCGGCGCAGAAAAAGAGCTCTGAAAAAGANGCTATGTTAGTTGCAGAAGGTGAAATTGGCAGAACTCCGATAGTGGCAGCCGCCCAAGATTTTTCGTTTATGGGAGGATCAATGGGCATGTATGTTGGTAATGCAATAATTACTGCGGCAGAACGAGCAGTTGAATTAAATCGCCCATTAGTTCTTTTCTCTGCAGCAGGGGGCGCTAGAATGCAGGAAGGAATTTTAAGCCTGATGCAGATGCCAAGAACCACTGTTGCAATTCAATTATTGAAAGAGGCCAACTTACCGTACATTGTAGTTCTTACACATCCCACAACGGGAGGAGTAACTGCATCCTATGCAATGCTTGGCGACGTTCAGATTTCGGAGCCTAACGCGCTAATTTGTTTTGCGGGGCCGAGGGTAATCGAACAAACAATTCGGGAAAAACTACCAGAAGGTTTCCAAAGAGCTGAATATCTACTCGATCATGGAATGTTGGACCTTGTTACACCTAGGACTAAAATAAGAAGTGAATTAATTAAAATTATACGAATGCTTCTGGGTCTAAGTCCAGTAGTTGTTGGAGACTTACCGAAGCCTCCGCAAGATAATCCATCGGAAGAAGCCGAAGAAAACTCTGAATGATATCCAAAAGCTCTGACAAGATCCTTAAAAGAATGATGGATCTTCACCCGAAGGTTATTGATTTAACGTTAGATAGAGTTTTCAGCTTACTCGAGGCTCTTAATAGCCCTCACAAAAAACTACCAGCTGTTATTCATATTGCAGGAACAAATGGGAAGGGTAGTACCTTATCAATGATCCGCGCAGGTTTGGAAAGCTCCGGCAGATCTGTACATACGTATACTTCACCACATTTAATACGCTTTAACGAGCGGATTAGGTTAGCAGGTAAATTAATAACAGAAACTGAATTATCCCAGCTTTTGGATGAATGCTACGAAGCAAATGCTGGCAAAGAAATTACTTATTTTGAAATTACTACCTGTGCTGCGATGCTAGCCATGAGCCGAAAAAACGCAGATTATACACTTTTGGAGGTAGGACTTGGAGGACGTTTAGATGCAACTAATGTGGTTGAAAAACCTGCTCTTTCAGTCATTACACCAATATCTTTTGACCACGAGCAGTTTCTTGGTAGTTCTATAGAAAAGATAGCATCCGAAAAGGCTGGGATAATTAAAAGAAATACTCCTGTTGTTATCAGCTTACAAAATGAGCAAGCCTTAAAGATTATCGAAGATAGAGCNTTNGAATTAAACGCTCCTATTTATTCGTATGGAAAAAACTGGCTGGCTTGGGAAGAAAGAGGCAGACTGATCTATCAAGATGGCCAGGGGTTATTAGACCTACCCTATCCAAATTTAGCGGGTGGTCATCAAATAATTAACGCTGGCTGTGCNCTTCAAACGTTGAGGCTGCTAGATAATGGACTAATAAAAAACTTTGACAGTGTAACAACCAATGCAAGCTGGCCCGCTAGAATGCAAAAACTTAAGGACGGATTGCTAAACAAGTTGTATCCCTCAGCAGAAATATGGCTTGATGGGGGGCACAATCCCGCAGCAGGAGAAGCGATAGCTGCTCATTTATCAAAATTAAAGCCCCGTCCTACTTNTGCAATCTGCGGGATGCTTAATACCAAAGACATAAAAGGCTTTATGAACCCTTTGTCCTCTCAAATTGATAAGTTATTTGGTATTTCAATACCTGAGGAGAATAATACTTTATCCGGTCATGAGACATCACAAGAAGCAGCAAACGTTGGTATGGTATCTAATTCGTGTGACTCATTGGAATCAGCATTTAAATTGATTAAGCANCATTCAGAAAATCCACGAATAATTATATGTGGATCTCTATACTTAGCAGGTCATGTACTTGCACTTCAAAAATATGAGATCAATTGACCGAATCACATGCTTGACTGATTCGCATACTTCATGTTTAATGATTCGCATGGGTTAATGAAAAATGCCAATGTAGGTCTTACTACCAACAGAATAAAGGGATCAAATCCATAATAGTTAATTACTCTCCCAAGACGTAGGCATCATACAGGCAAATTATTTTTGGGAGAGTAATTCAACTTGCATTAAGCCAAGTTTTTGACTGCATCTCTCTCAAGCGACTAGCTGTTCGTCCGAATTCAAAGGAACCTTCACCTTCGGTATACAGCATTTCAGGTTCTGCAGCAGCGGAACATATGAATCTTATTTTTGATTCATAGGCAGCATCAATAAGAGTAACAAAACGCTTCGCTTCATTNAAATTTGAACGNCTGAGCTGGGGGATATTATCAANCATTAGAACTCTCACGGCATCAATAATTGCTAAATAATCGCCCGGGCCTAACATCTGCCCACAAATCTCAAAAAAATCAAACCTAGCAACACCATCTTTATAAAAAGGGAATCTTATTTCCCGACCTTTAAACGTGAGAGTAAACTCGTGGCTAGAATTTCCCGTGAGATTGGACCAAATTAAGTCCATGCAGTCTCTGTTTTCTAAATTTAGAGGAGAGAAATAAACTTTATCACCAGCAATCANGGTCTGCCGATAATCTTTAACACCAGAGACTTCGAAAACATCAAAGTTCGCCTCAATAAANCTGATGAAGGGTAAAAATAAATCTCTATTCAATCCATTTTTATATAAATCA
>FUFK010056855.1_pt1 | contig 16956 bp, 16 predicted proteins | sample 1021851 | NCBI WGS metagenome assembly FUFK01 (sample SAMEA51879418, study PRJEB19060) | metagenome | reverse complement strand
AAATTAATTGGTTCATAATTGTTTTCGCCAAGAAGAAGTAAGCAAGACCAAATGCAAATAAAAGTAATTCCAATAATATTTATAATTCCTGTAATTCTGTGAGTAATGGAAACCAAAGAAGAAATATGCCATCTATAAATTTGAATATGCGGCGATAAAGGAGTTTTATTTTCCATAAAAATTATTTTTAATTAATGTTTCAGCTATTTCAACTGCATTCAATGCAGCACCTCTTAAAAGATTATCAGATACAATCCACAAATTTAATCCATTTTTTATTGTTTTATCTTCTCTAATCCTTGAAATAAAAGTTTCATCTTTTCCTTCTGCCTCTAATGGTGTCGAGTAACCTCCATCAATTCTTTCATCAATTACTTTGCAACCGTCAAAACTATTCAATGCTTTTTTTATTTGTTCTAACGAAAAACTTTTCTCAAATTGAATATTTACCGATTCTGAGTGAGAAACAGATATTGGTAATCTAACACATGTTGCTGTTAGATCGATTTTGTCATCTAAGATTTTTTTAGTCTCGTTTCTCATTTTTAACTCTTCTTTCGTGTAGCCATCTTCTGAAAAAACATCGATATGTGGAATAGCATTAAAAGCGATTGGTTTTGTAAAATTTTCAGATTTAATATCTTTACCATCTAAAGCTAATTTAGTTTGTTTAATCAATTCATCCATTGATGCTTTGCCAGCACCAGAAACGGATTGGTATGTTGAAACAACTATTCTTTTAATTACAAATAAATCATGTAATGGCTTTAATGCGATTACTAATTGTGCTGTTGAACAATTAGGATTTGCAATAATATTTTTTTTAATATTGTTTAAAGCATCTGAATTTACCTGTGGGACTATTAAAGGAACATCCGGATCCATTCTGAAAAAACTTGAATTATCAATTACTAAACAATGCTTGGCTGCTTTTTCAGCAAATTTTTCAGAAATTTTACCACCTGCTGCAAAAAAAGCGATTTTAACTTTGGAAAAATCAAAATTTTCTAATTCACTCACTATAATATCTTTACCTTGAAAATGAATTTTTTTTCCAGCGCTTTTAGACGAAGCAACTAAGTAAAGATTTCCTGAAGTAAGTCCTTTTTTTTCGAGAACTTCCAGAGTTTTTCTTCCAACATTACCTGTTGCTCCTACTATTGCTATATTCATGATGTAGGGTTTATACTAGATGAAAGGTAAATCGCAAACTTTTACAACTATTGATTTTCCATCAATTTCCAATAATCCTGTAGCAGATGCTTTACAATGTGGCTCATTTATCATTGCAATACCTATAGACTTTTTAAAATGAGGTGAATAACAGGCAGATCTTAAATCCCCAATTAAATTTCCTTTTTCATCTTTAATATTAAGAGATTTAGTTAAATTAATTTTACTAGTATCAATCTGAACACCCATTAATTTTCTTTTGATCCCGTCTTTTTGAATCTTTTTCAATTTTTCCTTACCTAAGAAATCTATATCTGTATCTAGATTTACATACTTTTCAAAACCACATTCAAATGGATTATCATTATTGTCAAAATCGTTTCCATAAGAAAGTAAACCACTTTCTATTCTTTCAATTAAATTTGGACATCCAGCTTTTACATTGAATTCTTTTCCTAATACAAAGAGTTGATCATATAAATCTAATCCNGATTTAGTATTTTCAACATAGATCTCAAAACCTCCTTGTTTTGACCAACCAGATCTAGCAATTAAATGTTTTACACCCTNANAATCATAATAATNAAATCCAAAAAATTTTAACTCTTTTATCTCCTTACCAAAAATTTTTTCCATCAAATCAAAAGATTTGGGTCCTTGAATTGCTAAGATATCAACATTAGGCTCAAAAATTTTTACATTGAATTTATTTCCTGATGCTANTCCTTTTGCAAAAAAAATAACATCGGAGTCAGCAATTGAGATCCACCATCTATCTTCAGCTAGCTTTAAAATAACTGGATCATTTACTAAATTTCCGCTTTCATCAATTATTGGGCAATAATAACATCTGCCAATTTTGGAATTGGATAAATCTCTACAGGTCATAAGTTGAACAAGTTTCGCTGCATCATTGCCTGAAATTTCAACCTGTCTTTCTGCTGATACATCCCATACTTGAACATTTTTTTTTAAATGATCACAGGATTCTTCTAAAGATCCAAATGCTGCTGGTAACAGCATATGATTATAAACTGTGTAGGCAGTCACACCTTGATTTTCAATTCTTGAAGTATACGGAGTACTTCTCACTCTTCTTGATTTAGCTATTGGATAACTTTTCATTTATTTAAGAATTCTAAAATCTTTTCTCTCATTTCGAATGCTTTTTCAATCATTATCATATGGCCACATCCTTTGATCACGTGAGTAGTTGAATTTTTAATCAAATTAGAGAATTTTTTTCCTGCTTCTAAATTAACCATTTTATCTAATTCTCCAAATATAAGCATCGATGGTAGATCAATTACTTTTGCAGCCTCAGAGCCATTTGAATAATTGTTACATGCATTTAAATCAACAGCCAAAATTTCACTTATATCTCTCGGCGATTGAATGATTTTTTCTACTGGGTTACCACCAATAAACTTTTTTGAACCCTCATATCCCCATTTCATCATTAATTTAACAGCGTCTGAGTGTCCGCTTTGAGCTAATTCAATTANATCCGGATGTACCGGCATTTTATTTGAACCTCCAACAAAAACTAATTTTTTNAGTCTCTCTTTATATCTTGAAGAATATTCGAGTATTTCTAAACATCCTTGAGAATGACCAACTAAAATTAAGTTTTTTAATTTTAATTTATCAAATACTTTTTCCATCCAATCAGCAATTTTTTCAATACTATCTAAACAAGGACCATCTGAATTTCCATGTCCAGGTAAATCTATAGATAATACATTATAATTTTTTGATGAAAAAAATTGTTCAGCTAGCGACCAAACAATGTGTGAGAGACCACTTCCATGTAAAAATACTATCGTATCTTTATTTATATCTATACCCTGACCAGAGTCGGATGCATGAATGTTTTTGTTTTCTAGTTGGAATATCAATTATTTTCCTAAAATTTTTTTCTTAACTCAAATTTTTGAATTTTACCTGTTGAAGTCTTTGGTAATTCACAAAAAACAACTTGTTTCGGCACTTTAAAACCAGCAAGGGTTTCTTTACAAAAACTTATTAATTCTTTTTCTGTAACCGGTTTATCTTGGACCATCTCAATAAATGCACATGGAACTTCGCCCCATTTTTCATCTGGTTTTGCTACTACTGCTGCAATAGAAACTGATGGATGCTTTGCTAAAGTGTTTTCTATTTCGATTGAAGAAATATTTTCACCTCCAGAAATAATAATATCTTTGGATCTGTCTTGAATTTTAACATATCCATCTGGATGCATGACCGCCAAATCTCCAGAATGAAACCATCCACCACCCATAGCTTTATCTGTAGCATCTTTATCTTTGAAATAGCCCTTCATAACAACATTTCCTTTAATCATAATTTCACCAATCGTTTTACCGTCTTTTGGTACTTCTTTCATTGACTCAGGGTCCATAACTGTAATTCCCTCTGTATTAGGGTATCTTACTCCTTGCCTTGCCTTTATCTCATTCTGCTTTTCTTCATCAAATTCATTCCAAGAGTCGTTCCAAGCACATTGAGTAACATGACCATAGGTTTCTGTTAATCCATAGACATGCATTACTTCAAATCCAAGTTCTTTCATTTTTTTAAATATGATGCTTGGTGGTGGTGCTCCAGCAGTCAATACATAAACTTTTTGTTTTAGCTTTTTTCTGTCAGACGCAGGAGCTCCTGTAATCATATTGAGCACTATTGGCGCCCCTCCAAAATGAGTGACATCATATTTATCAATTAATTCAAAAATTTTCTTAACATCAATATTTCTTAANCAAATAGTTCTTCCATTTAACATGGGAACAGTCCATGGATAGCCCCAACCATTACAATGAAACATGGGCACAATAGTCAAAAAATTTAATCTGTTTGGCATATTCCATGCAACTGCACTTCCAGTTGACATCAAATATGATCCTCTATGGTGGTAAACCACTCCCTTAGGGTTTCCAGTAGTTCCTGAAGTATAACTAAGTGATAATGCTTGCCATTCATCTTCTGGCATTTCCCAATTATAATTTTCATCACCAGTATTTAAAAAACTTTCATATTCTAATTCTCCAATTTTCTCACACTTAGATTGGTCTGCAAATTTATCGTTGATATCAATTATTATTATTTTTCTTTTTAAAGTATTTAGGGCCTTTTTTACCTCAACATGAAGTTGCCTATCAACAACTAAAACTTTTGCCTCACTATGTTCTAAAATGTACGCAATTGTCTTAGCATCTAATCTAATATTAATAGTATTTAGAACTGCACCTGTCATTGGAACTGAATAATGTCCCTCAAAAATTTCAGGGGTATTAAAAGCTAAAAACGAGACAGTATCACCCTTACTAACTCCAATTTTATTAAGTGCGCTAGCAAATTTTACAGTTCGTTTATAAACTTGACTCCAAGTATATTTCCTATCTTCATAAATAACTGCTTCATAATTGGGATAAATTTCATAAGCTCTTTTTAAAAAAGTCANAGGTGTTAATGGAACATAATTTGCATCATTTTTATCAAGATTAGTTTCGTAATGGCTCATTTAATTGAACTTGAAATTCATAATATTTGAACTTCCAGAAATTGCAGACTTATAGTGATGTTCAGCTCTAGGTAATACTTTGTCAAAATAAAATCTAGCAGTGTCTATTTTATCATTATAAAAATTTTTATTTTCCTCATAATCTTTAAAACTCACCTCTAGAACCTTAATCCATGCATATGCAATAGATACATAACCTAAAGTTTTAAGGTAGTCATTAGCCCCTGCGCTAACATCATCTTTTTCTGTCTTTGCTTTATCTGTCATCCAATCACTGAATTTTTTAAGAGTGTCTAAATTCTTATTAAATTCTGATAAAAATGGTTTAATTTTCTCATTGTCAGTTTTACACTCTGACTTAACCTGATCTAAAAATTTATTAATTATATTACCATTTTTATTTGATAATTTTCTGAAAACTAGATCTGAAGCTTGGACCGAATTTGTACCTTCATAGATAGGTGTAATTCTATTATCTCTATATAATTGTTCTATTCCTTGATCTTTAGTGTATCCATATCCACCATGAATTTGCATAGCATCACTTGTTATTTCCATTGCTAAATCTGTGAATAATGATTTTACCACAGGAGTCATGAGGGAAACATAATCTGAGGCTTCCTGACGGGTTTTTTCATCTGGATGATTTAAACTTACTTCAGTTTGTTGTGACAACCAAAAACATAAAGCTCTTTCACCTTCAATAATTGATTTCATATTAAGTAGGGTTCTTCTAATGTCAGCGTGTTCAATTATAAAATCTGCACCATTTTTTGAATTAGAATTATTTGATTTTCCTTGTTTTCTCTCTTTTGCATAAGTAAGTGAATTTTGATAGGCAATTTCTGAAATACCTAATCCTTGTATACCAACAACTATTCTTTCAAGATTCATCATGGTGAACATTGCACTTAATCCTTTTTCTTTAGCACCTATCATGTATCCAGTAGCATCATCAAAATTTAATACACAAGTTGCTGATCCCTTTATTCCCATCTTAGTCTCTATAGATCCTGTAGATATCCCATTTCTTGGTCCAATTGTTCCATCGTCTTTAACCACAAATTTTGGAACTAAAAATAAACTTATTCCTTTTGTGCCTGCTGGAGAGTCATCTGCTCTTGCCAAAACTAGATGAATAATATTCTCAGTTAAATCATGATCACCAGATGTAATAAATATTTTTTGACCACTTATNNTATAAGTTCCGTCNGTTTGTTTNTTAGCTTTTGTTCTTANTAAACCCAAATCGGTACCACATACTGGCTCAGTTAAACACATAGTGCCGCTCCATTTTCCCTCAACTATTTTAGGTAAATATTTATTTTTTATATCNTCTGTAGCATGNTGATTAATACAATTATATGCACCNATACTTAGTTCNCTGTATAATTTAAAAGANAGACTTGCTGAGGAAAGCATTTCATCAAAAAATGCACTTACAGTTTTTGGCATACCTTGACCCCCATATTTTGGATCACAAGATAGTGAAGTCCATCCGTCCTCGATATATTTTTTGTAAGCTTCTTTATAACCTGGAGGAGTTCTTACTACTCCATTTTCTAAAACTGCAGGATTTTCGTCACCAGCTTTAGCTAATGGTAAAATTAAATTTTGATTAATCTTCGCTGCCTCCTGTAAAATATCTTTTACTAAATCAGTTGTTACCTCTTTATATTTTTCTAACTCATTGTATTTTTGATTATTTCTAAGTTTCTCGAATAGAAACATCATATCATCAACAGGAGCGGTATAGCTTGGCATAGTATGACTTTAAGATAATTAATTAATTATTGCAATTTTGAAATGATCGCATCACCCATTTGAGAAGTAGAAACCTCTTTCATTTTATCAGACATTATATCTTTTGTTCTTAATCCATCATTAAGAGCCTCTTGTACAGCCTTTTCTAAGGCCTTTGCCTCTTTATCTAAATCTAAAGAATATCTTAGCGCCATAGCAAAACTCAAAATTGAGGCGATAGGATTAGCAACTCCTTTTCCAGCAATGTCTGGAGCTGAACCATGAATAGGTTCATACATAGCTCTCATTTCGCCATCCTTATTTTTTGCACCTAATGATGCAGAAGGTAGTAATCCAAGAGAACCTGTTAACATAGAAGCCTCATCTGATAACATGTCACCAAATAAATTATCAGTTAAGATTACATCAAATTGTTTTGGGTTTCTTACTAATTGCATCGCACAATTATCAGCCAACATATGACTTAACTCAACATCCTTATAATCTTTATCATGTAATGATTGCACTTCTTCTTTCCAAAGTTGACCCGCTTCCATTACATTAGATTTTTCACAAGATATGACTCTATTTGATCTTTTTTTAGCTAAGTCAAAAGCAACTCTAGCTACTCTAATAATTTCACTACTAGTATAAGTATGAGTGTTTACTCCTTTTCTTTCTCCATTTTCTATTGGTTTNATTCCTCTTGGNTCACCAAAATATACTCCACCAGTTAATTCTCTAACTATTAAAATATCTAAACCTGATACAATTTCTGGTTTTAAAGTTGAAGCATTTACCAATTGTTCAAAGCATATTGCTGGCCTTAAATTAGCAAAAAGTTTTAGTTCTTTTCTAAGTTTTAAAAGGGCTCTCTCAGGTTTTTTTGAAAATTCTACACCATCCCATTTTGGTCCACCAACTGCACCTAACATTATTACAGCGCTCTCTAATGCTTTATAAAAAACTTCATCAGTAAGAGGTGTTCCATGCTTATCAAAAGAAATTCCTCCAACTAAATCCTCATCAATTTCAAAATCTAAAGATTTTTTATCATTAAACCAATTGATTACTTTTTTAACTTCTGCAATAACTTCAGGACCTATTCCATCACCTGGTAACAATAACACTCTTCTTTTTTTTACTTTAATCATTAAACACCCAGGGCTTTTTGACTTTTAAATCTTTTTCAAAAATTTCTATTTTATCAGATTTTTTTAATGAAAGAGCTATATCGTCNAATCCTTCTANCAAACACTTNTTTTTAAACGAATCTACTTTAAATTTTAATTCATTATTTCCAAAAATAACTTTTTCTTCCTTAAGATCTATAAAAATTTCCTCTTTTCTTTTTGCATACTCTGATAGNTCTTTAATTTTATCATCATCTAAAATTATTGGTAAAATTCCATTTTTAAAACAGTTGTTATAAAAGATATCTGCAAAACTNGAACTTATCACACACGTGATACCGAAATCTAATAATGCCCATGGAGCGTGTTCTCTTGAAGAACCACAACCAAAATTTTTTCCAGCAATTAGAATTTTTGANTTATTGTAAGGATCTGTGTTTAAAACAAAATCATTTATTTCTTTACCTTGATCGTCATATCTCATCTCAAAAAATAAATTTTTGCCCAGTCCAGTTCTTTTAATTGTTTTTAAAAATTGTTTTGGAATAATCATATCTGTATCAATATTAACTATTGGCAAATACGCTGGTATACTCTTCAAGGTGTTAAATTTTTGCATGTTAATTTTGATATTTCCTTACATCATCAAGGTTTCCAGATATTGCTGCTGCTGCTGCCATACCTGGGCTTACTAAATGGGTTCTTCCACCTCTACCTTGCCTACCTTCAAAATTTCTATTTGATGTAGAGGCACATCTTTCTTCTGGTTTTAATTTATCTGCATTCATAGCTAAACACATNGAACAACCTGGCTCTCTCCATTCAAATCCTGACTTTACAAAAATTTTATCTAATCCTTCTTGTTCTGCTTGTTCTTTAACTAGCCCTGATCCAGGAACAACCATTGCATGAACATGAGAGGCAATTTTTTTATCTTTTAAAATTTTTGCAGCCTCTCTTAAATCTTCAATTCTCCCATTAGTACAGCTCCCAATGAAAACTTTATCAATTTTAATATCTTTAGCTGCCATATCTGGTTTCAAGCCCATATAATTTAAGGCTCGTTCCAAAGAATTTTTTCTATCCTCATCTTTCTCATTTTTTGGATTTGGTACTCTTTCATCTATCGTAATAACATCCTGAGGTGAAGTTCCCCAAGTTATCATTGGCGAAATTTCATTAGCAGTTAGGTTTACCTCTTTGTCAAACTTTGCACCTTCATCAGTATTTAAATTTTTCCAATTATCTAGTGCTTTATCCCAATCATCTCCTTTAGGAGACATTGGTCTACCTTCTAAGTATTTAAATATTTTTTCATCAGGAGCGATTAATCCTGCCCTTGCGCCACCTTCAATTGTCATATTACAAATTGTCATTCTATTCTCAACACTAAGCGATTTAATTAGATCACCTGCATATTCTATTACACATCCTGTTCCTCCAGCAGTTCCAATTTTTCCAATTATCTGNAGAATTACATCTTTTGATGTAACACCTAATGGAAGTGTGCCGTTGACATTTATTCTAAAATTCTTTGCTTTTTTTTGAACTAATGTTTGAGTTGCTAAAACATGTTCTACTTCTGAAGTTCCAATACCAAAAGCTAATGCACCAAATGCTCCATGTGTTGCTGTATGACTATCACCACANACAATAACTGTACCGGGTTGAGTAAAGCCCTGTTCAGGCCCTGTGACATGAACAATTCCTTGTCTCTTATCGCTCATTCCAAAAAGTTTAATACCAAACTCTTTACAATTAGCCTCTAAAGTTTCAACTTGAATTTTAGATTCATGGTCTGAAATACCTTTTGACCTATCCGTTGTTGGAACATTATGATCTGCAACAGCTAATGTCAATTTTGGGTGTCTTACTTTACGTTTAGAATTTCTTAATCCCTCAAAGGCTTGNGGACTAGTGACTTCATGAACTAAATGTCTGTCAACAAACAATAAAGCTGTTCCATCTTCTTGCTGATGAACTAAATGCTCGTTCCAAATTTTATCGTAAAGAGTATTGGGCATTGAGAAAAAAATTATTTTTTTTCCTGTAAATTTTCAAGTTTTTTTTCAGTTTTAGTNTCAGCTTTGGGTGCCTCTTTCTTCATCTCTGTTTTTGGGGCTTCTTCTTTTTTNGGCTCTACAGTTGGGGTAGCCTCTTTAGCCTCTTTCGGAGATTCTGGTGCACTTTCTTTTTCAGCTGGCGCTAGATTTTCTTCAGTAACAGTCTCAGGCTTGACATCAATATCAATACCAATTTTTTTTCTTATTTTTTCAGCAATCCTCGCAGATTTTCCAGTTCTATCTCTTAGATAATACAGTTTAGCTCTTCTTACTTTTCCTGAACGAATTACTTTGATTGAGTCAATAACAGTTCCATACAANGGGAAAGTTCTTTCAACACCTTCTCCAAAAGATATTTTTCTAACAGTAAAAGATGAGTTTATGTCTCTACTTTTTTTAGCTATACAAACACCTTCGAAATATTGAATTCTCTCTTTTTTTCCCTCTGTAATTCTGACGCCAACTTTAACAACATCACCAGGAAAGAAATCAGGGATCTTTTTTTCTGACAGAATTTTTTTAACGTTATTTTGGTTTATTTCTTCTATTGTTTTCATTTTAATATTTAACAAATTAATTNTTCTTATATTTATGCCACAAATCTGGTCTTCGGTCGCGTGTTATAGCCTCAGATTGAGATAAACGCCAGTCTTTAATTTTAGCGTGATCACCAGATAATAACACATCTGGAACTGATTTTTCCTCCCAAATCTGGGGTTTGGTATATTGTGGATACTCCAAAAGGCCATTTTCAAAAGTTTCTTCTGAAGCTGATTTATCATTCCCTAAGACTCCAGGTAAAAGTCTCAATACACTATCAAGCACTACTAGCGCAGCAGTTTCTCCGCCTGACAATACATAGTCTCCTACACTAATCTCTTCAATATTTCTTGTAGATAATACTCTCTCATCAACACCTTCGAAATGACCACAAATTAATGAGAAGGATTTTTCTAATGATAGATCTTGTGCAAGTTTTTGATTAAATACTTTGCCTTTCGGTGAAAGATACAAAATCCTATCTCCTTTATTTATGTTTTGATCGATAGAATTTGCTAAAACATCAGGTTTTAATAACATACCTGTTCCACCACCGTAAGGAGTATCATCAACTGTTTTATGTTTGTCTGTAGCTGCATCTCTAATATTTATCACATTCAAACTCCACAATTTTTTAGACATTGCTTTTCCGTAAAGACCTTTTCCTAAAGGCCCAGGAAAAATATCTGGATAAAGTGTAAATACTTGAGCTTGCAACATTAATATCCTTTACTTTATTTCTTCTCTTCTTTTTTAGCTTCTGCTTTTGGTGCTTCCTCTTTTTTAGCTTCTGCTTTTGGTGCTTCCTCTTTTTTAGCTTCTGCTTTTGGTGCNNCNTCTNNNTTTGAAGACTCTTCCTTTTTAGTTTCTTCCGAACCTTCTTTTTTTCTATCTTTTTTTGGAATTGCTTTTTGTGGGTTATTTCCATTAGCAGGCATAGGCATCAATTCATTCTCACCTAAAATTCTAGCTACTCTTGTTGTAGGTTGTGCACCTTGACCCAACCAATACTTTATTCTCTCAGCCTCTAATCCAATTCTTTCTTTTTTTTCTTTTGGTAACAATGGATTAAAAAAACCTACTTTCTCTATAAATCTTCCATCTCTAGCAAATCGACTGTCGGCTACAACAACCTTATAAACAGGCCTCTTTTTTGTGCCACCTCTAGATAATCTTAATTTTAACATTTACTCTCCTTTTTATTTTAATTGATTAAATAATTCTGGAGGTATTCCTTTATCAGACATACCTTTCAGATTTCCTTTTGACATCTTCTTCATCATTTCAGACATCATTTTAAATTGTTTCAACAATTTATTGATAGTGGCTGGATCAGTTCCTGAGCCATTAGCAATTCTTTTTTTTCTAGAACCATCAATTATTTTTGGGTTCTCTCTTTCTTTTTTAGTCATTGATAAAATTATAGCCTCATTTTTTGTAATAACACTCTCATCAATACCTGCAGCATCCATTTGAGATTTAACCTTTGAAACTCCTGGCATGAAAGACATGATGCCTTCAATCCCTCCCATTTTTTTCATTTGTCTCAGTTGAGTTAAATAATCTTGCATTGAGAATTGTCCTTTTTTTAAATTTTCCTCTGTTTTTTTTATATTTTCTTCCCCAAGATCTTGGGCTGCTTTTTCAACAAGAGAAACAATATCTCCCATCCCAAGAATTCTATTTGCAATTCTATCTGGGTGAAAAACTTCAAGATTTTCGATCTTTTCCCCAATACCTAAAAATTTAATTGGAACCTGTGAAACAAATTTCATACTTACAGCAGCCCCGCCTCTCGCATCACCATCTGCCCTTGTTAAAATAATTCCAGATAAATTCACTGTATTATTAAATTCTTTTGCTACTGATGCAGCTACCTGTCCAGTGAGAGAGTCAGCAACTAAAAACGTCTCCGCAGGTTTAATGGTATTTTCAATTTGTTTAATTTCACTCATCATCTGCAAATCTATTTGTGTTCTACCAGCAGTATCGAATAAGATAATATCTGCGCCATTCAAGTTTGCTGCACTAATTGCTCTTTGACAAATATCACTGGGTTGTTGACCTTCAATTATTGGAAGAGTTAATATATTATTTTGTTCACCTAAAGATTTTAACTGCTCTTGAGCGGCTGGTCTGTAAATATCTAAACTGACCATCATTACTTTCTTTTTTTTTGTATTCTCTAAATATCTCGCAAGTTTAGCAGTTGTTGTTGTTTTACCAGAACCTTGTAGCCCGACCAGCATCATTGGCACTGGTGGAACTGCATTTAAATTTACATCATTATTTTTTTCACCTAAAAGGTTAACTAATTCATCATAAACAATTTTTACCACCATATCGCCAGGTGATGTTGATCTAATAATTTCTTGACCTAATGCTTTTGGTTTAACCTTTTCAATAAAATCTTTAGCAACTTCAAGAGACACATCAGCTTCTAATAAAGCTTGTCTTATTCCTCTCAATCCCTCATCAACCTGATTTTCATCAAGTGATGGGGCTTTTTTTAGAGAGGAAAAAACTTCCTCAAATTTATTTGTTAAATTTTCAAACATATTTATTACACACAGCAGTAATCGCACTAGTGGGCGAACCCTCGCTGACTAGTGTCGATCTCTTTGTTTCCAAAGACACCGCAAATTTAATGTTTTTGCGGAAACTGCCACAAACTATAATAGAGGTTCAAAAAGTCAATAAATAAGTTAAATAACTATATATGGACATCAAAGCTTTTAAAATGGACGGATTGGGTAATGATTTTGTGATAATCGATAATAGAGAAAAAATTACCAATTTGACGAAAGATCAGATAGTAAAAATTTGTGACAGAAATTTTATTGGCTGTGATCAACTAATATTTATTGAGACAGATAGTTCTGCAGATGCAAATTTAAAATTTTTTAATTCAGATGGAGGAGAGTCTGGAGCATGTGGAAATGGAACTAGATGTGTTGCAAATTTGATTTCAAATGAAAAAAATAACAAGTCAATAATTTTAAATACGCTATCTGGAAAATTAAAATCTGAAATTTTAGAAAAAAAAATTGTTACAACAGAAATTGGGAAAGCAAAGTTAAAATGGGATGAAATACCTTTATCAAAAGAAATGGATACAAAAAACTTAAATATCAAAATTATTGATANAAATAATAATGAGCACTTAGGTGGCACTGCAATTAATGTGGGTAACCCACATATTGTTTTTTTTGTTAAAAAGATTGAGGATTTCAATATAGAGAAAATTGGCCCTGAGATAGAAAATCACGAAATNTTCCCAGAAAAATGTAACGTAACGATTGCGCAAATTTTTAATAAAAATTTGATCAAAGTAAAAGTTTGGGAAAGAGGAGCTGGTCTTACTAAAGCTTGCGGAACTGCAGCGTGTGCTACAGCATATGCAGGTAAATTAAATAATCTTACAGAAAATAAAACTGATATAGAGTTTGCAACTGGAAAATTATCAATTTCTATAGATGAAAATGATTCTATTCACATGAAAGGACCTGTTTCAAATATTAAAGAAATAAATATAAAATTGTAATGGGAATCTTTGATAAATTTAAAATCGGATTTAAGAAAAGTGCATCAGCGTTTACATCAGGACTTAAAGAAATAATTGTCAAAAAAGAAATTAATGACGAAAATTTAAATAAAATTGAGGAATTTTTAATTCAATCAGATGTGGGNGTTGAAGCTGCCTCTGAAATAAAAGAAATAATTTCTAGAAAAAAAATTGATCCAAATAAAGAACTATCTAAAGAGATAAACTCTATTTTAAAAGAATACATAATTTCTTTGATGAAACCTTTAGAAAATAAATCCTTTTTCGAGAAAAAAGAAAAGCTTAATGCAACATTAATTTCTGGGGTAAACGGCGTTGGGAAAACAACAACTATCGGTAAAATAGGAAAGATATTAAGGAAGAACGGCAGTAAAGTCATATTTGCAGCTTCAGATACATTTCGTGCCGCTGCAATTGAACAACTAGAAAATTGGGCAAGTAAAGTAGATGTTCAAATAGTAAAATCATCTCAAGGAGCTGATCCCGCCTCAGTTGCTTTTAAAGCAGTAGATGAAGCTATTAAAAATAATTTTGATCAAGTTTTAATAGATACTGCGGGACGACTCCAAAATAAAAAAAATTTAATGGAAGAATATAAAAAGATAGCGAATGTCACAAAAAAAATAGATCCCAACGCGCCTCATAATGTTATCTTAATTTTAGACGCAACCTCAGGACAAAATGTATTAAATCAAGTCGAAGAATTTAACAAAATCATCCCAATAACTGGTATCGTGATGACAAAATTAGATGGCACAGCCAAGGGAGGAATTTTGTTAGCACTAGCAAAAAAATATAAAATTCCAATTATTGCCCTAGGTTTGGGTGAAAAAGAAGACGACTTACAGTTGTTCGAAGCAGAAAAATTTGCCGAGGCTTTTACTCAAATTAATTGATTAAATTGCTAGAAATCAAAGGCTTGTAGATATTACATTTATAATTATCATCAAATTTATAATGACCACAATCTTTAGAAAATGAGGAGATTATAAAGTCGAATTTACCCGTGGTTGGATAAAGCTCTAGTTTTTTACTGGCAATGTCATATTTAAAATTAGCATTTAAACTTTTCACGGCGCTAATCAATACTAATGTTTTATCGTCTTTTAATAAATAATATGCAAAATCATCTGGAAACACTGGAAAATCATATTCTTGTAAAAGATATTTAGCTTGCGAAGGAAACCACTCATAAGAAATTAGAGGTGAAGAGGACTTTGTTAAATGATTATAAATATAAAGATCCTTTGGATAATCATTTATATAATTTTCATTTTCGCCTCTTGCTAAAATAGATTTTTCTCTACCTTTAAAATATAAACTAAATTCTTTGTTATGTGAATCCATGTGATCTATGTGAAATAAATCGTCTGGTTGAAAAAATTCATCTTGTGAATAAACGTTGGTAGTAAAAACAAAGAACGCAATAAACAAAACAGATAATCTTTTCATTATCTTTTAATAAAATCAAATTCTGAAGTATATTTGTTGATATTGTGGCTTAATTTAAACTTTTTAAAAATGAGTTAAGGGCATTAACAAGGTTTTCATCATACTCCATCATATGATTNTCATGTTTTGTAAAATAAGAATATTTCGGTTCATTAGCTTTTTCATACATTTTTTTTCCCATAAAAAATGGAACAATTTGATCAACCTCACCATGCATTATTAAAATNGGAACATTTATATTCTTAATTTTGCTTTTATTATCAAATTTATCTTTCAATAATAAACTTACAGGTACATACGGATAAAAGGTTTTGGCTGCATCAATCATAGAAGTAAAAGGAGTTTCNAATACAACGCCAGCAAAATTCTTATTTTGTGACAAATGAGTTGCAACACCAGTTCCTAATGACTCGCCATAAATAACAATATTTTCTTCCTTTACACCTTTTCTAACTAGCCAATTTATTCCACTTCTTCCATCTTTATAAAGGCCTTCCTCAGATGGTTTACCTTTATTGCCACTAAAGCCTCTCCAGGCAATTATTAAAAAATTAACATCCATTTTATGGAAATGGTTTAATTTATGAATTCTATTTTCAAGGGAACCGGCATTTCCGTGAAAAAATAAAACTGTTTTATATTTTTCTAAGTCTTTTTCATGAAACCAGCCCAATAAATCAATGTTATCCTCCGTCTTAATTTTTACTTTTTCAATAGGGACTGATATTTGATCACCAGAATAATTATTTTCATTAGGATGATATAATAAATTTCTCTGATAAAAATATAAAAAAACTAAGATTAAAAAATAGACAAAAATAACTATTTGAAAAAATAACAACAAAATATTCCTAAACTTTTTTAACATTTTTTTTCTTTGCTAAGTATATGCCAAAAAAAACCAGGATTGTTCCGATGAAATGATAATTTTCAAATTTTTCATCAAATAAAAAATAACCATAAATTGCTCCATAGACTGTAAAAACGTAAAGAGTAAAGCCTGTTAAAGACGCACCTAATTTTTTTTGGGCAACAGTGTAAAGTGTAAAAGCAATTATTCCCGGCGAAATAGCAGCAAAGATTACCCAAAAATAAAATTCAGGCATAAAAACCGTCTGTTTATAAAATATTTCCTCACCTATATAGAACGGTAATAAACTTAAAGCTCCAAAAAATGATATTAAGGTAAATCTTTCAAAAATTTTTAGTTCTGAATTCCAATAAAACAAATAAATTGAATATAATGCCCATCCAATAGCGGCAGCCAACATCCATAAATCACCGATAGTAAATTGTAAATTAATTAATAAATTTAAATCTCCTTTTATAATAATTGTAAAGACTCCTATCAAACATGCAATTAATCCAATTATTTTCGTTAAATTTATTTTTTCATGAAAAAAAAAGTATGAAATCAAAATTATGAACACAGGTGAAGATGTATAAATAATTCCCATATTTGTTACAGTTGTAGTTTCACCTGCCAAAAATGGAAAGGCCCCGCATACTCCACATCCCATTGAGCCTAAAAAAAATAATTTTTTATATTCTTTTTTAATAATCTTAAAATTTTTTTTTAATGTTATGTATGTGAAAGGTAATAATATCAAAAAAACTAGTGTCCATCTCCAAAAAGCTAATGATATTGGAGGTACAAACTCGACACCACCTCTAGCTACAACAAGATTACTAGCCATAAAAATTGGCTGAATAAATAATAAGGAAAATGAAAAAAAATTTTTTTTCGAATTATTCAATTTACGA
>FUFK010048502.1_pt1 | contig 16957 bp, 10 predicted proteins | sample 1021851 | NCBI WGS metagenome assembly FUFK01 (sample SAMEA51879418, study PRJEB19060) | metagenome | reverse complement strand
AAACCGGAGGCCGGAGGTGAATATGTTTTTCTTCGTGATTCCTACGGCCGTCTTTCCAGCTTTCTTTTCGGCTGGATGCAGATGCTGATCGCCAAACCGGGTTCTCAGGCTTCCGTCGCGGTGATTTTTTCCGGGGCCTTAAACGATTTTATGGGCGGTTCGCTACGTCATACCCTGGTTTCGATACCGATTTTTGGTACGGCAATAGAAATTTCTTCGCTGCAGATCATTGCGGTAATGATGATTATTATCTTTACCACATTGAATTGCGCATCGGTTTCACTAAGCGGCCAGATTGCGACTTTTCTGACAGGAGTAAAGATTAGCCTTATTGTATTTGTAGGACTTGGCGCATTTATTTTTGTTTCGGGCGGGGATTTTTCGCATTTTTCGATGAATGCTGCCGGTGCCGCTTGCGATGGTGTGGATAATGCGGTGCGATACGGTGCTGCCGGTTACTCATTCACGGCCGGTTTCGGAGCAGCAATGCTGGGAGCGCTTTGGGGTTATGATGGATGGAACAATTTAGGTTTCGTTGCCGGGGAGGTAAAGAATCCGGGCCGAAACATTCCGATTGCAATAATCGGGAGCACACTGCTGGTAATTGCCCTCTATCTTTCGATTCATCTGGCTTATTTTTACATTCTCGACCCTGCAACCATCGGATCCGTTTCGAAGGATTCGTCCGTCGCCAGTGTAGTGGTAAGTAAATTCATTACTATCGGGGGTGCGGCTGCCGTTACCATTTTTACCGTAGGCCTGATGATTTCGTCGCTCGGTACACTTCACACCTCAATTGTTTCAGGATCGCGTGTTCCATTTGCGATGGCCAGAAACGGGCTAATGCTGCCACGTCTCGGAGACCTTTCTATTACAGGTGTGCCGGTACCCGCTCTGATTGCCCAAGGTGCGCTTGCATCTATCCTGGCACTTTCAGGATCATTTGACACACTGACGGATTACGTAATTTTCGCTTCCTGGATTTTTTACGCCTTGGTGGCGTCGTCAATTTTTATTTATCGCAAACGCTATCCTGAAATGGAACGTCCGTACAAAGTATGGGGCTATCCTCTTGTTCCGGTACTATTTCTGTTGGTGGCGGTAGCACTCCTGATCCAGACGCTTCTTAACAGCCCGCGCAATTCGCTTATTGGAATTGGTATTATCCTGATTGGGTTGCCGGTTTATTATTACCTGGAAAATCGAAGCGGCAGCAGCAAAGGAGAAACGAAGCAATGAATAGCAGAGAGATACGTGATCGCAGACGCGGCGGTGACCGCCGCAGCTCCAAACGCTACAGCGTCAATATAGATCTGGAATGGGAAAATCATTCAGGCAGGCATCGCGGCACTATCAGCGACATTAGCGAAAATGGCTGTTTTATTCTTAGCGGGGTCGAAGTGGAAAATGGCGAACGAATCTCGCTTTTTCTCCCCATTGGTGATGGGATGGAAATTCAGTTCAGCGGCGAAATAGCCAACTACACATTTGAGATCGGATTTGCCGTGCGGTTTATTGAACTCACACCGGCACAGTCACAAATTCTGCGCGGCTTTCTTGAGGGTGAGGAGAATCGCCCGGTTGATTAAGCCGAAAAGAGCAATAATCGGAAGCAAATTATTCTCCCAGCAAACGAATAAATTCGGCAGCAACCTCGCGGTCATCGAAATGAAATTTTTCATTGCCGATTATTTGGTATGTTTCATGGCCTTTGCCGGCAATGATGACAACGTCGTTTTCCCGTGCAAGTGAAATTGCAGTCTTGATTGCTTCGCGCCGATCCGAGATTACACGTTTTTCGACATTTGTTTCCGCCATTCCAGTCTCGATTTCCGAAATGATTTTCAAGGGATCCTCGGTTCGGGGGTTATCCGACGTGATGATTACCATATCGCTGTTTTGAGCCGCCACGCGTCCCATCAAAGGACGCTTTGCACGGTCGCGGTCACCACCGCACCCGAAAACGGTTATTACGCGACCGGTTGCGAGTTCCCGGGCAGTTTTCAAAGTGTTGAGCAAAGCATCATCAGTATGTGCGTAATCTACGACTACTGCGAATGGCGCGGGTTCACGGACACGTTCGAATCGACCCGGTGCGCCGATACATTTTTCCAATCCGGAAATTATTGTTTCGGCTGTCAGGCCGCATTCGAAAGCCGCCGCGCTTGCGGCCAGCATATTGTAAACATGAGGACGACCGACAAGAGGAGAATTGATATGGATATTGCCAAACGGCGCCTGCATTTCAAAACTTGTGCCCGAGAGCAGCGATACCCGTATATCCTTTGCGGTAAAATCCGCCTGATTTTCAATTCCGATTGTAATCACGCGTTTTACCGTACCGCGAATCTCCTCGGAAAGACGGCGTCCCCACGGATCATCAATATTGATTACTGCCGCAGGCGGCGGTTCGCCTAAACGGCCGTCGAAAAGGCGTTTTTTTGCGTCAAAGTAATTCTCCATCGTGCCGTGATAATCCAAATGATCTTGCGTAAGATTGGTAAAGATAGCGACGCGGAAAAAGAGACAATCGCAACGTCTGAGATCCAATGCCTGTGAAGAAGCTTCCATTGCCGCCATCTTGCAGCCCTCATCAACGGCTTGCCGTAAAAAGCGGTTAGTATCTGAGGCTTCGGGGGTTGTCCTCACGGCGGGTTCCGAACGGTCGCCGATTCTGTATTCGACCGTAGTCAGCATTGCCGGTTTGGCGCCGGCGGCTTCCGCGAGAGCGAAACAGAGATAGGTCGTGGTCGTTTTGCCGTTGGTGCCGGTGATACCAATTAGGTCGAGGTCGCGAGAGGGTTCGCTGAAAATTGCAGCAGCGGCTTTCGCGTGGGCTTCACGGGCATTTTTTACCTTGAGCCAGGCAAATAAATAGTCATTCGCGGAAAGCGGCGCTTTCGTATTCCCGGAAATGGATGAGATATCGCCCGTATCTATCGTAGGATTTGATTCGGAAATTATGCCGATGGCGCCTCGCCTTAATGCATCTGCAATGAAACGGTTACCGTCAACTGTCGAGCCTTTGATTGCAACGAATATCGAATCACGTGTAACCATTCGTGAATCATGGGTTATATCAGCGGCTGAAAGTTGACCGGCGCCGATGATCTCCGCCCCGATAATTTTGGCTAGTTCCTGAACTTTAAGATGTCTGGTATTCAAAATTAAATGTGTAATTGAACCTGAAATATATAACTTGGAATCATTATATCCGGCAAAATTATACGACAGTGCTGATGTTAAAGGAAATTTCGAATTCATTGATAATGCAGATAATTTATTGCGAAAAATGAACTTAACGGGGGAAAATTCGTATTTGATTGCTGGTAGTGAAATGGAGGTAAGAAAATGGATTTTATCAAGTTTATTCTTATCCTGCTCGGGCTTATTTTTGGAGCAATGTTCTTTTTGTGGCTGTTTGGACTAATTACATCGCTTTTATGGTATGGCTTCTGGATCGGGCTGCTCGCTGCGGTCGGATACGGAGGATTTAGACTATTTCGCAGGGCGGAAGACAGGTTTGTCGGGCACGGATCTGTCTATGGCGAAATTGATGAACGGGATTTCTCGCTCACATGGGATGAATATGAAAAGAAATATCTGCACAAATAGAAGTTAACCAAAACCGAAGTCAATACGATTCTAAATCAGCCGGCTTCCGAATGATTTTGAAATTTTTCGCTGCCCGATGGTATTCTGTATTCATCAAAATAGATGCGCTCTTAAATGAGCAGCAGTTGTTTGATGCCGAGGTGGCGAAATTGGTATACGCACCAGACTTAGGATCTGGCGCCGAAAGGCATACGAGTTCGAGTCTCGTCCTCGGCACCATTTTTATATATTCGGAAAGTTTTATAACCAGCCATCGCTATTATTGATTCGACTTTTCCCCGTCGGTCAGATATTCTTCTGATTTAAGCAGTGATGAAAACAGAACTTAAAGAAATCTCGCAAACGATGCGGGAAATTCATTTTGAAATAGAACCGGCCGCCATAAAAGCGGCTTATGATACGGTTACGCGTCGCTATGCTACACGAGCAAACATACCCGGCTTTCGTAAAGGCGTGCCGCCGCCGACGGACATTGTAAGGCTCCGATATAAGGACGAAATCCGAAACGATGTATTGCAGATGGTGGTTGCGGATGCCGCGGCAAAGGCAATGGAGGATTTGTCCGTAAAGCCGATCAGCGAGCCGCAGGTACATATCGAGAATTTTGATACGGTCAAGGTGGATGGCAGTGAACCGATAAATGTTCACATACACTTTGAGGTCATGCCCGATATTCCGACACCGGATTTCTCTACAATTGAAGTAGAACGTCGTGTCAGACCCGTTTCCGAATCGGATATTGACGATTATATAGCTCATCTGCTGCAGCGTGAGTCTTCACTGGTCCCGGTAGAAGATCGGGTTGCCGAAGACGGCGATACGGTCATTGTGGATCTGGAAGGAACAATCGAAGATGGCGAAAGTCAAGAGCCTGTAGTTGCAAAGGATCTTGAAATCAAACTTGGTGATGCAAATATAGACCCGACATTTACCGACAATCTCCTGGGTGTCCGTGCCGAAGATGTTCGCGAATTTACGGTTTCCTATCCGGAGGACTATTCGGCTGAACAACTTCGCGGCAAAACAGTCCACTATAACGCCTCGGTCAGGTATGTAGGCCGTACCGAACTCCCGAAAGCGGATGATGAATGGGCCAAAAGCCTTGATGTCGGTGTTGATACGATCGCAGATTTGAGAAACAAGCTTCGGGCTGACCTCGAGGCATATGCGAAATCTTCAGCCGATGCCAAAGTCCGAAACGATGCAATGGCAAAAATGATTGAGAGTAATTCCTTTGAGGTTCCGCGAGCTTTGGTCGAAAATCAGACACAGGTACTTCTCAATGAATTTGTGCAGGATTTGCGTCAGAAAGGGGCTGACCTTTCAAACCTTGATGAAAATTTTCTGGGTTCGCTTTACGGTCAATTGATGCAGCGTGCCGAGCGTGAAGTTCGCGGTGCTTTGCTTTTAGGCAAAATTGCCGAACTTGAAAAAATCTCTGTGGGCCCGGAAGAAGTAGAGGCTGAAATAGCAGACATTGCCGCTTATCATCGCGTAACGCCCGAGGACGTTAGAAAATCTCTCGGTAACGAAGAAGGTCTCAGACAGATTGAACATAATCTTAAAACGCGCAAAGCAATTGAGGCACTTGTCGGAAAAATAAAGGTCAGCGAAGGAGAGTGGCGCGAAGAAAGCGAACTGCAGGCCGAACCGGAGGAAACCGGCAAGCCGGAAGATCGGCCAGTAAGTTCGGAAGATGATGCCGCGTCCAAGAAAACAACGAAACCTAAACGCACTGCAAAAAAAGGCAGTTCGAAGGCGTCAGCTAAGGCAAAATCAGCCGATGAATGATTTAAATAGCGGAATACTTACTGCTGGTGAAAACAGGCAAACCTTTTTTAGGAAACATTGGATCTTGCTTTTCCGGCAGTAAAATGTAAAATCTTAATCGGCAAAGGCCTCAATGGTTTAGCATCAAAGAGTTCACCTAATACTTCAAGATTGGCCAGCGGAGTACAAATATGGCATTAGTTCCTATGGTAGTCGAGCAGACGTCAAGAGGCGAAAGAGCCTTTGACATCTATTCACGGCTACTCAAAGACAGCATTATTTTTATCGGTACGCCGATTGACGACACGATTGCAAATTTAATCGTAGCGCAGCTTCTTTTTCTGGAAGCCGAAGATCCGGAACGCGACATAAATTTATACATCAATAGTCCGGGCGGATCGATTACGGCCGGGATGGCGATCTACGATACGATGCAGTTCATAAAAAACGACGTAACGACGATCTGCGTCGGCCAATGTGCGTCAATGGCAGCGTTACTTTTGGCCGCAGGTACAAAAGGCAAGCGTTTCGCACTGCCTCATTCGCGGATACTGATTCACCAACCGTCCGGCGGCGCACAGGGGCAGGCCACGGATGTCCGCATTATGGCTGAAGAAATTCTGCGAATGCGTGAAATGACCTCGCGGATAATTGCTCTTCACAGCGGCCAGACTTTTGAACAAGTTGAAAAAGACGTTGAACGTGACCGCATTCTCTCGCCGATACAGGCAAAAGAATACGGTTTGATTGACGAGGTTATCGAACACAGGGAGAAGTAACACAAGATTCGTGTTGCTTCAACCCTGTATGGAATTTCCGGGGAGTTTATGGCAAATTTTCGCAGGCCTGAAGAATTACTTTGTTGTTCATTTTGCGGCAAGTCCCAAAATGACGTCAAGAAACTGATTGCCGGTCCCGGCGTTTATGTATGTAATGAATGCATTGATATCTGTAATGAGATCATCAATGATGATGAGCAAAGCGAAACAACCGCTACGCGAACCACACTTCCCAAGCCAACCGAAATCAAGAAATTCCTCGATGATTATGTAATCGGTCAGGATGAGCCGAAAAAACGTCTCGCCGTTGCAGTATATCAGCATTACAAACGGCTGGAACTTAACAAGAGGCGGGGCGACATCGAGCTGCAGAAATCGAATATTCTGCTTATCGGCCCCACCGGTACGGGAAAAACACTTCTGGCACAAACCCTGGCCAGAATTCTCTCTGTCCCTTTTTGTATTGTTGATGCTACAAGTCTGACAGAGGCCGGCTACGTAGGCGAAGACGTAGAGAACATTCTCCTGCGTCTGCTCCAGGCCGCCGGCAACGATATTGAAAAAGCACAGCAGGGAATCATTTACATTGACGAAATCGACAAAATTTGTCGTAAAGATGATAATCCTTCAATTACGCGTGACGTCTCGGGCGAAGGTGTACAGCAGGCATTGCTGAAAATACTCGAAGGGACGATAGCAAATATCCCGACCGGAGGCGGCCGCAAACATCCGCAGCAGGAATTTACACAGTTGGATACGACCAATATTCTCTTTATTTGCGGCGGAGCATTCATTGGCCTTGAGAAAGTTGTCGAAAAACGGCTTCGCAATAAATCATTGGGGTTTCAGGCAGACATCAAATCCAGCCGGCTAAGGCAGCAGGAGGCGCTTGCAAATCTGGAACCCGAGGATTTGATGCATTACGGACTCATTCCGGAATTCGTTGGGCGTCTTCCGGTTGTAACCACGCTTCTGCCATTGGATGAAGACGCACTTGTCAAAATCCTGACTGAGCCAAAAAACGCTTTGGTCAAACAGTATCAGCGTAAATTTGAGTTTGACAACGTCGGTCTTAAGTTTACGGATGATGCACTTCGAGCCATTGCACAACAGGCACATCGTCGAAAGGTCGGTGCACGTGGTCTGATGATGATCATGGAGGAGATTCTGCTCGATGCCATGTACACCATTCCCACGGAAAAACAGATTAGTGAAATCGTTATCACACGGGATATGGTTGAAAAGAAATCAACGGCTTTTGATGTAGTCGCACCTAGAATGGAAGAGGCTGCGTAAACTGCTGATATAACTAAATTTACACCCAATACATCATACTGCCGAGGGTAGATTTCCAGACTTTGCCGCGCGCGTTTAGCCAATCTACATCTGCAATGGATTCCGATAAATCATAATTGCACCAGGGATTAATGTATTTGATCGCTCCTGTATCGGGGTCGCAGCCCGTAACGACAATTACATGAGAATAATTTTTAGTCCACATGCCCGCGACCCAATATGGCCCATGCGACTTAAGAGCATTTGCAAGTACATCCGGATAAGTATCTCCGTCACCTGCATATCCAAGACCTAAGACCTTGGCCGTCGGTTTGCATTCGCTGGGCGCGATTCCGTTTTCAAGCATATAATATGGAAATAAATCCGGTGATGTGTCCATTGTGGGAATTATCTTGGATGGATCTTTTTTCTTCCATTCGAAAAGCATTTGCAGACAAGTGTACCAGCAGGTAGTGCTTGTAGGCTGATTTCGCGGCGCGACGGGCGGGCTAACCTTGTACATCGACATTGTTTTTCCTCCGAGAAAAAGTTTTTACCAAATCCAATGGCACTTAGACGATTGGTAAAATTGGAATTTGCAGTTAATACTTCTTCAAAAGTTCAGTAATAAGAAGGCATAAGATATGAATAATCCGCGTTAAAAAAAACTAGAAAATCTGGCTTAATGATAATTTTATGAAACTATCTTAAAAGTGACGCGACCAGAGTAACAGCAAATCCGTATTGCTTTTCGCGTCTGAATTTGAGTAAATAGTTTTATCCGATTGACAAATCCGGCAGTTCATTGTCGAGCGTTCCCCAGGAGATTATGCAAGAATTCAGCGATCAAATGCCCTCCGATCTTAAAATGCTTCCGATGGTACCGATCCGCGACGTCGTAATTTTCCCTTTTACGAAGGTCGCATTCAAAATCGGAAGACCCAGCTCAGTAAAGGCTTTGGAAGAAGCAATGGCCGGTAGCCGCGAGATTTTCCTGGCAACACAGTTCGACGCAACTGTTGACGAACCTACGGCCCGGGAAATTTATGAAATTGGTACAATCGGACGGATTCTTCAGGCCCAGCGACAGGAAAATGGACAAATCAAAGTCGTCGTGGAGGGCCGTGATCGCGGATCTTCGGTTAAGGTTGAACAGAATTCTGACGGGGTATTTCGTGCTCTGGTTCGTACGCTTCCCTCTATGGAAGAATCCGGTTACCAGACAGATGCTCTTTTGCAAAAAATTCAGAACCTGGTAGAACAGCTGCTGAGAATCTCGCCTGATGTTTATACTGACGCTTTGCATACATCTCTGCGCGGAGTATCTGCAGCCCAAATCTCGGATTCAATGGCTTCGCATCTGCGGATTACCGTACCGGAGAAGCAGAAACTGCTCGAGACTCTCCGTGTTCCGGCGAGGCTTCAAATTCTGATAGATATACTTGAAACCGAGATCGAGAAACGCCAGCTCGATCGAGCAATACATGCCCGCACCAAGAAACAAATGGACAAGCACCAGCGGGAATATTATCTGAACGAGCAAATCAAGGCAATTCACAAAGAGCTGGGCCGCAAGGACGAAAAAGCTGAACTCGATGAACTGAAGAAAAAAATTGAGGAAGCCGGCATGACTGCCGAAGCGAAGGAAAAAGCGCTTCAGGAGATCGCACGGCTGGAAGTAATGCCTCCAATGTCCGCTGAAAGCACCGTTTCCCGGACATACATAGAATGGCTGCTGAATGTCCCTTGGAAAACACGTTCAGAGGAGGTAAATGACCTTAAGCAGGCTGAAGAAACACTCAATGAAGACCACTATGGCCTTGAAAAAATAAAGGAACGCATCCTTGAATTTCTTGCCGTCAGACAACTGGTCAAAAATCCAAAGGGAACTATTCTGTGTTTCGTCGGTGCTCCGGGCGTAGGTAAAACATCACTCGGGAAATCTATTGCACGGGCAACAGGCCGTAAATTTGTTCGGCTTGCGCTCGGAGGCGTCCACGACGAGGCCGAGATTCGCGGACATCGGCGAACTTATATCGGTGCCTTGCCAGGTCAAATAGTTCAATTGATGAAACGGGCCGGCACGGTCAATCCCGTCATTCTGCTTGATGAAGTTGATAAGCTCGGGCGTGATTTCCGCGGCGATCCGTCGGCTGCGCTTTTAGAAGTGCTGGACCCGGAACAGAATCACACTTTTCGTGATCATTATCTCGATGTTGATTACGATCTCTCGAATGTATTTTTTATTGCTACGGCAAATGTGCTTCATACGATTCCTCCTGCCTTGCAAGACCGGCTGGAGATACTGCATCTTTCCGGATATACGGAACGCGAAAAAGCTGAAATAGCCAAACGACATTTGATACCGAAACAATGTGAGAATTCCGGAATTGAACCCGAAAAAGTTAAATTTACCGATGACGGAATACTGGAGATTATCCGCCATTACACACGCGAAGCCGGCGTCAGAAATCTGGAGCGAGAAATCGGTGCCTGCCTTAGAAAGATTGCACGTAAATATGTCGCAGCCGATGATAAAGAAAGTTTCCGTGTGATTATAGATGCAGAAAAGGTCCGCGAATTGCTGGGTATTATCCGATTCCGCAAACAGGATATTGCACGTAAAAGCGAAGTAGGTCTGGTAAATGGCCTTGCCTGGACAGAAGTTGGCGGAGATGTCTTGCAGGTTGAAGCCACGCTGGTTGATGGAAAAGGAGAAATTACGCTGACCGGAAAGCTTGGCGAAGTCATGCAGGAATCAGCACGCGCGGCTTTGACCTGTGTTCGTTCACGTGCGGTTGAGCTCGGCATCGATCCCAAGGATTTTCGTGAAAAGGATCTGCATATCCACGTGCCTGAAGGTGCAATTCCCAAGGATGGTCCGAGCGCAGGCATAACCATTGCAACCGCCATGGTATCGGCTCTGACCCGTCGTCGGGCACGGCATGATGTAGCAATGACGGGCGAAATAACTCTCCGTGGTAAAGTTCTGCCAATTGGCGGAGTAAAGGAAAAATTATTGGCTGCTCACCGTTTCGGATTGAAAACAATAATCCTCTCCAAGGAAAATGAAAAAGACCTTGCGGATATCCCGGAGGAGGTTCGCGACGACCTCACAATTCATTCGGTTGATACGATTGATGAAGTGCTCCGCTATGCAATCGAACCCGGCGGAGTTGAGGCAAAAATAGAAACGCCGCAGATTTGGACAGATGACCGCAGGGTAAGCGAAATCTCGGCAAATATCGAATAAAGCATAAATGATTTGTTTTCAAACAGCCAAAGCGGGATGAAAATCACTTCAGCCGAATTTATCCGGAGCGCGGTTTCCCCAAAAGACTGGCCGGCCGGGAATTTTGCGGAAATCGCTTTTCTCGGACGCTCAAATGTTGGCAAATCTTCATTGATAAATTCATTGCTTGGCCGTAAAAATCTGGCCCGCACCTCAAATACGCCCGGGCGTACGCAGGCTGTCAATTTTTTTTTAATCAACAACAAATTTGTTTTCGTTGATTTGCCGGGTTACGGCTATGCAAAAGCACCAAAAACCGTACGTCAAAGTTGGGGAAAACTTGCGGAAGATTATCTGAGCCGGCGTGAGAATCTTGCATTGTGTATTCAGTTGATAGATGCACGCCATCCCCCGACGCAACTGGATTTACAATTGGATGAATGGTTGGCAAACAATTCTAAACCGAGCATCGTGGTAGCAACCAAATCCGACAAACTCTCTGCCAACCGGTTATTTAAAAATTTACGTGAAATCGAAGCGGCACTTTCGTCGGAAAGGGTAATTGCCTATTCCTCTCATACTGGAAAAGGTAAAGAGGACCTTTGGTCAGCGATTTTATCAGCGATTGGCAACGCTTGAAAAACGTTAATTTTTAGTTGCTTTAATCCGCGATTTATAGTAAAAATTAAGTTATCCCGAAAATGATCGTGGGTTTCCGCTCCTGTTCAAGTTGCGGATCAAGTTTTTACTACAATTATTTCCAGACGATTTTTCTCCACCTTCGGTTTTCAGAGTCTTTTGAGTGCACATCGCTTCATCAAACTGTTGAAACTGCTAAGCGTGGAAAACGACACGCAAAATTATTTTTCTTATAAAGACACATTAACCGCACAATCATGGCAACCAAAACTTCAACTACAAGAAAGCCGCGGGCTATTAAAGTAAACGAACAGAAAAACGCAGAAACCGAGGCAGCAAAAAACGGCGAAACCGCAGAAATTACTGAAACTAAGGAATTAGAGGTAACTGCAGAAAACGCCGCAGAACCAGCCGATGATTCATCTGAAGGAAAACCGGAAGCACCGGCAGCCGAATCGGAAAAGCGTAACGGTGAAAAGTCCGGCGGCGAAAAACAAAATGGCGAGCGGCAGGAAATGCTCAACCTTGCTACGCTGAAGGAAATGTCCATCAGCGAATTGACGCATATTGCCAAGGAAATGGGCATTGAAGGAGCAACCGGTTTGCGAAAGCAGGAGCTCATTTTCAAGGTGCTTGCCGCGCAAACCGAAAAGAGCGGTCTTATTTTTTCCGAAGGCGTTCTTGAAACGCTGCCGGACGGCTTTGGTTTTCTGAGGGCGCCGGAATACAACTATCTGCCCGGTCCGGATGATATTTACGTCAGCCCCTCGCAAATCAGAAAATTCGATCTGCGAACCGGTGATACGGTTTCCGGTCAAATAAGACCTCCCAAAGAAGGCGAACGTTACTTTGCATTGATCAAGGTAGAAGCAATTAACTTCGAGGCTCCTGAACAATCCCGTGAAAAGGTTTTCTTTGACAACCTTACGCCGCTCTATCCCGATGAGCAGCTGAAAATGGAGGTTGGGCCGGATAATATTGCTGCGCGGGTTATAGATCTTGTTACTCCTATCGGTAAAGGGCAGCGTGCCTTGATAGTCGCGCCACCGCGAACCGGTAAGACAATGCTGCTTCAGACAATCGCCAATTCTATAACGCAAAATCATCCGGAAACTACTCTCATCGTTTTGCTTATCGATGAACGTCCCGAAGAGGTTACGGATATGCAGCGCTCGGTCAAGGGCGAGGTAATCTCTTCTACATTCGACGAACCTCCGACGCGTCACGTTCAGGTTGCTGACATGGTCATCGAAAAAGCGAAACGTCTGGTTGAACATAAACGTGACGTTGTAATACTTCTGGATTCAATCACCAGATTGGCCCGCGCACACAATGCGGTTGTTCCGCCCTCGGGCAAAATACTCTCCGGCGGTATTGATTCCAATGCTTTACAGAGACCGAAACGTTTCTTTGGCGCAGCTCGCAATATAGAAGAAGGCGGTTCGCTGACGATAATCGCAACGGCGCTGATTGATACAGGATCAAGAATGGATGACGTTATCTTCGAAGAGTTCAAGGGTACAGGTAACTGTGAAATCCATCTGGATCGACGCCTCAGCGATAAACGTCTCTTTCCTGCTATTGATTTGCAACGTTCGGGAACACGAAAAGAGGAACTGCTCATCAGTAAAGAAGATCTCAACCGCATTTGGGTTATGAGACGTGTGCTTAACCCTCTCTCACCCGTCGAACAGATGGAGGTCGTTCTGGAACGTCTGTCCAAAACAAAGACCAATGCTGAATTTCTTGCTTCGATGCAATCCTAGACACATCTGTACAATCTTGATTTCTTTGCCGCGGCTCGACATGACCGCGGCTTTTTTGTTACGGGATTGTTCTGTCTGTTTGCACTTGGAAAATTTTAAAATCTGTGTAAAATACTTTCATCGTTCCCCGAACCTCATTGAACCGACAATACGAGTGATCTGGAATCCGAACAATTGGTTTTCGGTGGGGATAGTGTTTAACTTGTTTCATTTCAGTATTTAACCGTTTTTATATTTCTAAGAACAAGGGGTTTGGCATTAGTAGTTTCGGGGTTGAACTACCTGTGCCTTAACAAAATAAACTGGAGGAAAGAAATGAAACTAGTAAGCTTACGTCTCTTAACCGTTGTATTTGCTTTCTTGGTTTTGCAGACGTCAGTTTTGTCACAAACCACTGGAGCCATAGCCGGTACGATTACTGATGCCAATGGTGCTGCCGTTCCGGCGGCTACTGTTCTGGTAACCGGCGAAGGCGGCCAAAAATTTACTGTCGTGACGAACGATAGCGGAGCGTACCGTATTCCATCTGTGGCAACAGGCGTCTATACGGTAACCATAACAGCCGCGAATTTCAAAAAATCCATTGTTGAAAACGTAAAAGTTGACGTCGGGCTTCCGACTACGGTCAATGCGGTGCTTGAACCCGGTGAAGTTACCGAGACGGTAGTCGTAACCAGCGGCGGGGAAGTGCTGCAGACACAAACTGCAACTGTTGGGACTACCATTACCGGCCGTCAAATTAACGAAACACCTACAGCATCGCGTGACGCCCTTGATTTGGTAGGTCTTTTGCCGGGAACCGCTTCAGTCGGAGCTCCGCGGCGCTCTTCGATCAACGGTCTGCCAAAAGGAGCCCTCTCGATTACCATTGACGGCGTCGATGTTCAGGACAACCTTCTGCGCTCAAGCGACGGATATTTTACTTATGTCCGCCCGCGCGTTGACGCAATTGAGGAAGTTACGGTATCTACCGCAAATCCCGGAGCCGAGACCGGAGGCGACGGTGCCATCCAGATACGTTTTGTTACAAGACGTGGAACCAACGATTACCGCGGAACACTCTACTGGCAGCATCGCGATGAAAGTCTGAATGCCAATTACTGGTATCAAAACCGGGACGGACAGCGCGATTCAAACGGCAAAGCTTTTCGTCAGAAAATCCGGCTCAATCAATTCGGCGGCGCTTTCGGAGGTCCGATTCCTTTTCTGAATTTCAAGGACAGCCGCAAACAGTGGTATGACACCGGCCGTGACCGGCGGTTTTTCTTTGTAAACTACGAAGAATTTCGACTTCCGCAATCACAGGCCAGGACACGCGTCATTTTATCGCCGCTGGCGGAACAAGGGATCTATCAATACATCGTCGGTGGCAATGTCCAGCAGGTAAACCTTTACAGCATAGCTGCCTCCAATGGACAGCTTTCGACGCCGGATCCTACGATTGCCTCGATGCTTAGCCGCATCAGGACTGCTGTAAACAGCGAGGGAACGATAACTCCGATTTCCGGTTCGCCCGGTCTGTTCAACTATAATTTCAGCCCAACGGGTGATTCGGTTCGCAAATTTCTGGCCTTAAGGCTTGATTTCAACCTGACAAAAAATCACAGTCTTGAATTTGTTACCAATCAGCAGGACTTCGTTCCGTCCAAGGACTTTCTCAACTCACAGGACGAAAGATTCCCGGGATTCCCATCCTATACTCAGGGCTCGGTCCGCGATTCCTATTCGACCGCTTTACGCTCGACGTTTTCAAAAAATGTTGTAAATGAGGTTCGTTATGCGGTCTCCACGGGTCTTTCGACATTTAGCGCGGGCATTTCTCCGGCCGATTTTGCCTATTCGAAAGGCTTTCTGCTCGATATAAGCGCTGCGGGAATTACAACGCCTTATTCGCGCAATTCCTACAGCGACCGCAATACACCGACCTATGACCTGACCGACAATGTAACGTGGATTATCGGTAACCACAGCATTGGATTCGGCGGACAATGGAAACTGATCCGCAGGGAAGGTTCGGCAATCGGGCGGATTGTCCCGACAATAAGTTTCGGGCTCGATTCCACTGATCCGGCTTTCGGAATCTTTAATACGACTACCATACCCGGAGCTACTTCAACCCAACTCTCGGCAGCGAGAGCTCTTTATGCAGTTCTGATCGGGCGGATTACCGGATATACCTCAACAGCATACCTGACCGAGGACGGAACCTATCAGGAAAATGCAAAACAATCCAGACTCGCAAAGCAAAACACTTATGGTCTCTACATCCAGGATTCATGGAGAATGAAGCCGAATCTTACCGTCAATTTCGGCATCCGATGGCAGCCGCAATCAGCATTTAGAGCACTCAGTGAAGGAATTTATACACGGCTGGAAAGTCATGACCAGATTTATGGCGTTTCGGGTCCCGGAAATATTTTCAAGCCCGGTGTCCTGACCGGTACCGCACCTCGTGTAGTACCGCTCAAGAAAGGTGAAAAGGCTTACCCTGATGACCTGAACAATTTTGCACCATCTTTCGGTGTAGTGTGGAGTCCGGATTCTGACGGTAAAGGGCTCCTGGGACGCATTTTCGGCGGAAGGGACCGCAGCGTTTTCCGTGGCGGATACTCCCTGGCTTTTGTCCGTGAAGGATTTGACCTCCTGGAGAGTATTTACGGCTCGAATCCGGGCGGATCCTTATCTCTGAGCCGCAGTCTTGCACTCGGTAATCTGACGGTCGGCACAAATCTAAGGGATTCGGGCAATCCGAATCTTACGCCGGCGCCGGGAATAATAGGAACAAGACCGAATTTCCCGATCGCACTGACCACTGCCAATTCGACTAATTCCTTTGATCCAAATCTGAAGACAGGAATGGTCCATTCGTTCAGTTTCGGTTATCAAAGGGAAATCGACAAAAACACCGTGGTCGAGATTCGTTATGTAGGAAACCGCGGAGTTGACCTGCAGCGGCAATATAACATTAACGAATTCAATACAATCGAAAATGGATTTGCCGATGAATTCCTTCGTGCCCAGGCCAATCTTTATGCAAATATTGCCGCCGGCCGCGGCGCATCATTTGCCTATTTTGGTCCCGGTACGGGTACATCGCCGCTTCCGATAATGCTTGCGTACTTCAACACGCCGGCAAACTATGACCCCAATAATCCGGCTCGCTATACGGCTGCCAATTTCACAAATTCGACACTTGTTGCAGCCCTTTCACGCAACAATCCGAATATATTTGCCTTTAGCGGGACGAGTTTCGAGAACAACGCTACCCGTCGTAATAATGCACTTGCCAACGGGTTGCCCGTAAATTTCTTTTACGTTAACCCGACAACAGGCGTAAACGGGTCATTTACCGTGGATAACAGTAATAAGACCTGGTACGATTCCGGCGTTATCGAACTTCGCCGCCGGCTTTCCAACGGGTTGCGGATACAGGCAAGCTACGTTTTCTCCAAAGCACAGGCCAATGCTTATGCTTCGAGCAGCGTGGTGTTTGCCGGATTTACACAAAGGCCAAACGGTCTGCAGCTTGCAAAGAACGTTCAGGCCTTCGACATTCGTCATAATTTCAAGTTTGATGCCACATATGATTTTCCTTTCGGAAAAGGCAGAATGTGGTTTTCGAATGCGAATCCCCTTGTTGATGCATTGATAGGCGGCTGGACATTACTGCCCGTCATTCGTTGGCAGAGCGGTTCGCCCTTCTCGCTGGGAAACGTACAGCTTGTAGGTATGACGAAGAAAGAATTGCAAAAAGCCGTCGGAGTCTATAAGAATACGGTAATAAACGGCGTACAGGTAGTAACGTATCTGCCGGCTGATATTATCGTAAACACGCAAAGGGCTTTCGATATAAACGTGGCGAATACTGCAAATGGCGGTTA
>FUFK010045913.1_pt1 | contig 16958 bp, 18 predicted proteins | sample 1021851 | NCBI WGS metagenome assembly FUFK01 (sample SAMEA51879418, study PRJEB19060) | metagenome | reverse complement strand
CCGTGACCGGCAGCCTGTCGGTCGAGCCGCTGCTGCTTTTCGCCATCATCTTCATGTGGACGCCGCCGCATTTCTGGGCGCTGGCACTGTTCCGGAACGAGGACTATACCCGCGCCGGCGTGCCGATGATGCCGGTGGTGGCCGGTGAGTTCGAGACGCGCCGCCAGATCCTGATCTATGCGTTGCTTCTCGCACCGCTCGCGGTGGTGCCGTCGCTGATCGGCATGGCCGGCATGGGTTATGGCATTTTGTCCGCCGCACTCGGCATCAATTTCGTACGCCTGTCCTGGGTGCTGTACCGCCGGCCGGATGACGCTGCAGCCAAGCGCCTTTTCGCCTTTTCCATCCTCTATCTCTTCCTGCTGTTCCTCGGGCTTGTCGTCGACAAGCTGGTGGCGATCAGCGGGCTTATTGTGGGGCTGTGATGACAGAACGTGCGCAGCCCAAAACAGCTGAAGAGATGATCCGCATGCGACGCGGCCTCAACAAGGTGATCCTTGGTGCCATCGCCGGGCTCGCCGTGCTTTTCTTCGTGCTGACCATCGTCCGGATGGGAGGCGCCGGATGAGCGCGCCGGCAGTCANACCCTCGGTCGCACCGGCAGGNAGCAACCGCCGCCTGTTGATGNTTCTGGCGCTTGTCGTCAGCGGCATGNTGGNNNTGGCCTACGCNTCGGTNCCGCTNTACCAGCTGTTCTGCCANGTCACCGGATATGGCGGNACCACGCAGGTTGCCGAGAANACGGGCGAGACCGTGATCCTCGACCATCCGGTCAAGGTCAGGTTCGATGCGAATGTCAGCCCGGCGCTGAACTGGCGGTTCGAGGCCGTCGACGCGCCGCTGACGCTGAATCCGGGTGAGGAAGTTGTGATCAACTACCGCGCCACCAATCTTGGCGATGCGCCCTCGACCGGCACCTCGACCTACAATGTCACGCCGGTCAAGGCCGGCCCCCATTTCATGAAGATCGACTGTTTCTGCTTTATCGAGCAGACGCTGCAGCCCGGTGAATCCGTGCTGATGCCGGTCCGCTTCTTTATCGACCCTGAAATCGTCACCGACAGCAACGCAAGCGATGTCGGCGAGATTATTCTGTCCTATACGTTCTTTCCGGCGCTTGGCGGCGGGGCGGACGGTAACACTTGATCGCGGGAGAGGTGGTTTCGNGCTGACGCGAAACCAGATTGAGAGGAGACAATCATGAGNGGTGCAAACAAACACCCTTACCACCTNGTAGAGCCGAGCCCATGGCCGGCAGTCGGATCGGCGGCGGCCTTTGTCGCGGTGATCGGCGGCGTGATGTTCATGCATGAGGTCGAATACGGTGTCGCTGTGCTCTGTGGTGGCATGGCGCTGGTTCTGGCAACTATGTTCATGTGGTGGCGTGACATCATTCGCGAGGCTGAATACCAAGGGCATCACACACCGATCGTGCAGATCGGCATGCGTTACGGCATGATGCTGTTCATCGCGTCCGAAGTGATGTTCTTCGTGGCCTTCTTCTGGGCGTTCTTCGACCGGGCGCTGTTCCCGATGGANGGGGTCTGGCCGCCCGAAGGTATCACAACCTTCGATCCGTTCGACCTGCCGCTGATCAACACGCTGGTCNTGCTGCTTTCAGGCTGCACCGTGACCTGGGCNCANCATGCGCTNCAGGTNGGCAACCGCCGNGANTTNATGACGGGCCTTGGNATCACCNTTCTTCTCGGTGTNCTGTTTACCGGCCTNCAGGCGNTTGAATANAGCCACGCGCCGTTNGGCTTNACTGACGGTGTCTATCCGTCGGTCTTCTACATGGCCACCGGCTTCCACGGTTTCCATGTGATTATCGGCACCTGCTTCCTCGCGGTATGCTGGCTGCGTGGCCGCGCCGGCCATTTCACGGCCAAGCAGCATTTCGGCTTCGAGGCGGCAGCCTGGTACTGGCATTTCGTCGATGTCGTCTGGCTGTTCCTGTTTGCCGCCGTTTACTGGTGGGGCGGCTGATCCGGCCCTGACGCGCCGCCCGCGGCGCGCGACATGAATATGGGGGAGGGAGCGCTTTTTTTACGGGCGCTCCCTTTTCATTGGTGCTAAATAGTCACGCCACGAACAGCTATCACGGGTGCGGGCCGCCGACAGGGTATGGCCAACAGGGGATAGATGATGCAGTTCCGACCGCTTCTATGGCCGACCCTTTTCGCGCTTCCGGCGTTGCTTGTGCTNCTGTGGCTCGGCACCTGGCAGGTGCAGCGTCTGGAATGGAAGAACCAGCTGATCGAGGATTTCGAGAGCCGCGCCACCGCCGCGCCGGTCGACCTGCCGTCGCGGTGACGTCGGGCCGGAGATGGAATTCCGCAGGCTGGCGCTGACCGGCAGCTACGACCATGACCGCGAAGTCTTCATGACCGGCCGCACCTATGAGGGCAATGCCGGGTTCCATATTGTGACCCCGTTCACCCTGACCGACGGGCGGACTGTCCTGATCAACCGCGGTTGGGTGTCCGAATCCTATCGCGAGCAGGACAAGCGGGAATTCACGCTTGTCGAGGGCGAGGTCACTGTCGCCGCGATCCTGCGTTTCCCCGGANAGCGGGGCTATTTCGTGCCCGAGAACGAGCCGGAAAACGGGTTCTGGTTCACCCTCGTGCCGGAGCAGATCGTCAGTCATCTGGGGCTTCAGGGGAAAGCGGAGACAGCCATCTACGCGGCCGCGCTGCGCACATCCGATACCATCGAGCTTCCTATTGCGGCACGCACCGAAACCAACCTTCGCAACTCGCATCTTGGATATGCCATCACCTGGTATGGCATCGCCTGCGCGCTGATCGGTGTCTATCTTGCCTTTCATCATCAGGCCGGCAGGCTGCGCTTCGGGCGTGACGCCGGCGCGTCCGACGAGTAGGACTCTGGATATGGAATATATCAGCACCCGGGGCCAGGACGGCCCGCTTGGCTATGAACAGGCGCTTCTCAGCGGACTTGCCCGTGACGGCGGTCTGTACCTTCCGGTCAGCTATCCGCGCTTTGGCGAGGACGAGATCCGCGCGATGGCGGGCCTGTCCTATGCCGCGCTTGCCGGCCGCATCATGGCGCGCTTCACCGAAGGAGAGATCGACGAGGGTGAAATGACGGCGATGGCGGCCGACGCCTATGCCGGCTTTACCGATCCGGATGTGGCCCCGCTGAAGCATCTGACCGGCGACATTCATGTGCTGGAGCTGTTCCACGGCCCGACCATCGCCTTCAAGGACTATGCGATGCAGTTCCTGTCGCGCGCCTTCGACCGGGCATTGCAGTCGGCTGGCAAGCAGGCTGTNATCCTTGGNGCGACCAGCGGCGATACCGGTTCCGCCGCGCTGGAGGCGTTTCAGGGCCGCGAGGCTGTCGATATCTTCATCCTGTTTCCGGACGGCCGCGTGTCGCCTGTGCAGCAGCGGCAGATGACCTCTGTCGATGCCGCCGGCGCGCATGCCGTTGCCGTGGCCGGGGATTTCGATGACTGNCAGGCCATCGTCAAGGCGTTGTTCAACGATCACGGGTTCCGCGACAAGGTTGGTCTNTCGGCGGTAAATTCGATCAACTGGGCGCGGCTGATGCCGCAGATCGTCTATTACTTCAAGGCCGCGCTGGAGCTTGGAGCCCCTGACAGGAAAGTCGCCTTTTCGGTGCCCACCGGCAATTTCGGCAATGTCTTTGCCGGTTATGTGGCGATGCAGATGGGCCTTCCCGTCGAGCGGCTGATCATCGCTTCGAACCGGAACGACATCCTGACCCGGTTCTTCGAGAATGGCGCCATGCAGCGCGAGACGGTGACCCCGTCTCTCAGCCCGTCGATGGACATTCAGGTGTCCAGCAATTTCGAGCGGCTGGTGTTCGAACTGCTTGGCCGTGACGGCGCTCGTGTGGCCGAGATCATGGCGCGCTTTTCGGACACCGGCCAGTTTGATCTTCCGGCCGAGGCGATGAAAGCCGCACATGAGGAATTCGCTGCCTATCGCTTGAACGACGAGGGCACCGTTGTTGAAATTGCCACCAGTGCGAAGGACGGCATGGTTCTTGACCCGCACAGCGCCGTCGGGGTGTCGGCGGCGCGCCGCGCTGTCGCCGATGGCACGGTTCCCGCCGGGGTGCCCGTTGTGGCGCTTGCCTGCGCCCATCCCGCCAAATTCGACAGCGCCGTAACCCGGGCAACAGGCACGCCGCCGGCGCTGCCGCCGCATCTTGCCGACCTGATGGACCGGCCGGAAAAGATGCACCATGCAGACGCGACGGCCGATGCCGTCCGTGACCTTGTCCTTGCCAGGCGGAGAGACGCATGAGCCGCGGGATCCTGTCAGAACTTCCGAACGGCCTGAAGGTCGCCACCCGCGCCATGCCGCAGGTGCAGAGCCTGTCTGTCGGCATCTGGGTGAAGGCTGGNGCGCGGGACGAGCGCGACAGTGAGACCGGCATCGCCCATATGCTGGAACATATGGCTTTCAAGGGCACAAAGCGGCGTTCGGCGCGCGATATCGCCACCGAAGTGGAAAATGTCGGCGGCTACATGAACGCCCACACCAGCCGCGAGGAGACAGCCTATTACCTGCGTCTTCTTCCCGAATATCTGGATATGGGAATCGATATCCTCGCCGATATCCTGACCGAGCCGACCATGCCGGACGAGGAAATCGAACGCGAGCGCGGCGTCATCATTCAGGAGATNGGCCAGTCNCTGGACACGCCGGACGACATCGTATTCGACATGTTCGCAAAGGCGTCATACGGCAGCCACACGCTTGGCCGGCCGATCCTTGGGTCGGTGGACAGCGTCAGCGGCTTTTCCCGCGAGAANCTTCAGGGNTTCATGAACAGGCATTACGGTGCCGGCCAGATGCTGGTGACCGCCGCCGGTGCTGTCGATCATGATGATTTCACACGCCGCGTCGAGACCCGGCTCGGTAGCCTTGCCACGGCCGAGGATGCGTGCCGCGCAGAGCCGGAATGGCAGGGCGGCCGTCATGTCGAGACGCGCGATCTCGAACAGACNCACCTTGTCATCGGCCTTCCTTCCTTTGGAATCCGGGACGAGCGGCGCTATGCGCTGATGCTTCTGTCGACGCTGTTCGGCGGCGGCATGTCCTCACGCCTGTTCCAGGAAGTGCGCGAGAAGCGCGGCCTCTGCTATTCGATTTTCTCCTTTGCCAGCATGTATTCCGACAGCGGGCATTTCGGCGTCTATGCCGGGACTTCTGCCCAGACAGCGAACGAGATGCTTGCCGTCACCGCGCAGCAGCTTGCCGACATTGCGGCCGGCGTCGGTGATGACGAGATCGAGCGTGCCAAGGCGCAGCTTCGCGCCTCGCTTGTCATGTCCCGTGAATCGGTTTCGGGTTGCGGCGACTCACTCGCCCGCCAGATCATGATGTTCGGCGCGCCGCAGGATGACGCGGCATTGCTGGACAGCATCATTGCCGTGGATGCGGCGGCGGTGCGCGATGTCGCGGCCGACCTGATCGCCGGAGGCCGGCCGGCCGTGACCGCGATCGGCCCGGAAGCCGAGATCATGTCGAATGAGGATCTTGCTGCTATTTTCGCAGGCGGCAGCGCCTGAAGCCTGAAACCGGTTTGACCGGTCAGGCGCGGCCGGCGGACCCGGCGAAGAACCCCGGATCGATGCCAAGCGTCGAGAAGCTGTGCTGCCACAGCGTGTCGCGGTCATGATCAAAGACAAGGTCGGCTGATGCCGGCAGGTTGAGCCAGACATTCTCCGCCATTTCGCGGTCGAGTTGTCCCGCACTCCACCCTGCGCACCCAAGCGACACGATGGATTGCATCGGGCCGACACCCTCGGTGATGTCGCGCAGGATATCGATGCTCGCCGTCAGCCCGATCTCGTGGGTGATCGACAGGCTTTCGGGAAGCATATGGTCCTGTGAATGGAGAACAAAGCCGCGATTGCCGTCGACCGGCCCGCCGATATGCACGGGGTCCGCTGCGCAGAACCGGGCGGCGCCGATATCCAGCTTCTCGTAAAGATCGCCAAGATTAAGGCTGCTTGCCGGCCTGTTGATGACAAGCCCCATCGCGGATTCCGGGTCATGATGACACATCAGGATCACGGTTTTCTCGAACCGCTCGTCGCCGATATTGGGACTGGCGACAAGAAGCTGGCCCTGAAGCGATGTCATCTGGCCGGCTGTATCGTCGTCCTCTTCTTCCCACCAGCCGCCGGGCAATTGCGCCGGGCCGCCTGATTTCCTATCTTGCGTCATAAGCTACCCTAGACAGGAAAAACCGGCGTGGTAAAGCGTCAATCTCCCCACAGGCCGGGTGCCATCATCCCATGATTCTCGCCATCCATTTCCACATGTGCCGCCTTCTTGCAGGGCTTTTCGGCCTTGTCGCGATCATGGCAAGCCTTGGCAACAGCGCGCTGGCGGCCCAGTCACCATGGCAGGGCGACCCGGCGATTGGCGAGGCGCGCCTCGTCTCGGCGGTGACCGCAACGGGTGACTTGGATGTGTTGCCGCTGGGGGTGGAATTCGTTCTCGCGCCGGGGTGGAAGATCTACTGGCGCACCCCGGGCGAGGCAGGCCTTGCGCCGGTTGTCGATCTGTCGCAAAGCCCCACGCCAGGGCTTGAGGGCCGGTTCGCCTGGCCGATGCCAAAACGGTTCGATGCTTTCGGTTTCGACAATTTCGGTTACGAGAACGCGGTGATCCTGCCGTTCGATGTGCGCGGCCATGTTACCGGAACGCCAGTGCAGGTTACGGCAGAACTCGAGGCGCTTGCCTGTGCCGATATCTGTGTGCCGCTGACGGCGACGCTTGACTTGCGGCTCCCCGAAGGAGAGGCGCTGCCAAGTTCCCATGCCCAACCGATGGCGCAATATGCCGCCATGGTGCCAAGGCGCAGCAACGAAAACGGATACAGTGCCAGCGGGCCGTCGATACGCATCGATCAGCTGACGGCAGTGGAAGGGGGACTCCTCGTCAGGCTGGCGAATGGCGGTCCGCCTGTGGCCGACCTGTTTGTCGAAGGTGTGGACGGGGTCGCTTTCAAGGCGCCTCAGGCGCGCGGTGAAGGGCTGTTCCTCGCCGCCGTGCCGTCCGACAAGGTCGATCTTGCCGGGCGGCAGGTGGTGCTGACAGTCAGCGCGCCGCCCGAAATGGCGGAAATCCCGGCGCAAGCCCGAACGACAGGCACGGCAGGAACGGCTGTTTCCGCGCTGTCACTACGCATCATGGCGATTGCTTTTCTTGGCGGCCTGATCCTGAACCTGATGCCGTGCGTGCTGCCTGTTCTGGCGCTGAAGCTGTCGGCGGTGCTTGTCGCTGTCNGCGCGCCGCGCAATGTCCTGCGCCTGCGCTTTCTGGCCGGCGCGGCAGGTATCGTCACGAGCTTCCTTCTTCTTGCCGGGGGGCTGGCGGCGCTCCGCCTTGCCGGCGGAACGGTCGGCTGGGGGATCCAGTTCCAGAACCCGGTCTTCCTTGGTGTGATGATCGCGATGCTTGGTGTTTTCGCGCTCAGCCTGATCGACCGGGTGATCATTCCGGTGCCGCGTTTCGTGCAGGCGCTTGCCGGAACGACAGCCGGAACCGATGCGGCATCCGGTGGCCAGTCCTATCGCGGGGATTTCCTTGCCGGCATGCTGGCAACAATCCTCGCCACACCCTGTTCGGCACCGTTCGTCGGCACCGCCGTGGCGGCGGCCCTGTCGGGCAGAATGGTCGACCTGTTCGGGATTTTCCTCGCAATGGGCGCTGGCCTTGCCGCGCCATGGATGCTTGTCGCTGCAAACCCGTCACTTGTCGCGATGCTGCCACGCCCCGGGCCGTGGATGGCCTGGATGAAACGCGGTCTGGCGCTGCTGCTTGTCGGAACGATGGTCTGGCTTGGCAGCGTGCTGGCGACCGTGATCGGCGGCGAGGGGACAAGGACGGCAAGCGACGAGCTATGGCAACCGTGGAGCATGCAGGCCATGCAGGACAGCCTTGCGGGCGGCACACCGGTCCTTGTGGATGTGACGGCCGACTGGTGCGTCACCTGCAAGGCCAACAAGGCGCTGGTTCTGGAACGTGATCCGGTGGCCGGCGCTCTTGCCACCGCTGCAGCCGAGGGCAGCCTCGTTCTGCTGCGTGCCGACTGGACGCGGCCTGATGCGGACATCGCCGCGTTTCTGACGAGCCATGGCCGCTATGGCATCCCGTTCAACATGCTTCTGACGCCGGACGGTCGGGCTGATACGGTGTTTGCCGAGATTCTGACGTCGTCGGCGATCATCGAGGCCCTTGAAAACGCGGCCCAGACCGCCAAATAATCCCAGACGCCGGTTCGGCGCGACCTTTCAACAGAACAGATTTTCAGGACAGACGACATGACCATCGAAGCCGGTCAGGCCATTCCGCAGGCGACCTTCCAGATCAAGACAGACGACGGCGTAGACGCCCATGAATCGACNGAATATTTCGCCAGCGGCAGAACAATCCTGTTCGCGCTTCCGGGGGCTTTCACCTCTACCTGCTCGGCAAAGCACCTGCCGGAATTCGTCGCAAGGGCCGATGACCTGCGCGCCGCCGGTGTCGACCGCATCGCCTGCCTGNCGGTGAATGACGCACATGTGATGAANGCCTGGGGCGACATCCACGGTACGGACGGCAAGATCGACATGATTGCCGACCCGCATGCCGAGTTCGCGCGGGCGCTCGGCCTGGCGGTCCATATGGGTCCCATTCTTGGCGAGCGTGCCACACGCTGCGCGATGATCATTGATGATGGCGTGCTGACGAAGATGATGATGGAAGAGGTCGGCGCATACGAGGTATCCAGCCCGACCCATGTNATNACCCAGCTCTAGGAGCTGANCGCTNCGGAANTTGATCAGTTGTCGATGGAGCTGGCCGCAGCGCGCGCCAGCTCGTCGCACCGCTCGTTCATCTCGTTTCCGGCATGGCCCTTGACCCAGTGCCAGGTCACCTGATGGCGCTGCAGCGCCGCATCCAGCTCCTGCCACAGATCCTGGTTGAGAACCGGTTTCTTTGCCGCCGTGCGCCAGCCATTCAGCTTCCAGCGCGGCATCCATGATTCGACACCCTGCATGACATATTTGCTGTCGGTGTGAAGATCGACGGCCATCGGACGCTTCAATGCGTTCAGCCCCTCGATCGCCGCTTGCAGCTCCATCCTGTTGTTGGTGCTGTCCGCAACTGCGCCGCTGAGTTCGCGAATCTCGTCCCGCCATTGCAGAACCGCCGCCCAGCCGCCCGGACCGGGGTTGCGCAGGCAGGAGCCGTCGGTGTGCAGTGTGACACTGTCCGTCATACCCGATCCTATAAACCGATGCCGTAGGCCGCTTTGCCTGAGACCGACTGGTGAAAGCGCAGGATGCTCCAGTATTCCATCGGGTCCTTGGGACTGACAAGCGCGTCCGGCGGCGTATGAATCCAGTCATACAGGCGGGTCAGGAAGAAGCGCATCGCCGATCCGGCTGCCAGAACCGGGATCGCGTCGCATTCGGCATCGCTCAGCGGGCGGACGTCCTGATAACCGCGCAGCATGGCGCGTGACTTCGTCAGGTTGAAGCTGCCGTCGGGTTCGAAGCACCAGCTGTTCAGGCAGATTCCGAGGTCATAGGCGAAAATATCATCGCAGGCGAAATAGAAGTCGATCACACCGGTCAGCCTGTCGCCGATGAACAGCACATTGTTCGGGAACAGGTCGGCATGGATCACGCCGGATGGCAGGTCTGTCGGCCAGGCGGCAAGGATGCTGTCCAGACGCTGCCTGATTGCATCATGCATGCCGTCGCCGACAATGTCTGCCTGCGGTCCGATGGAGTCCAGAAGCGGCTGCCATGCCGCCGGGCCGAGCGCGTTTGGCCGGCGCAGTTTCACCGGCGCGCAGTTCAGATGCATGGTTGCCAGCGTGCGGCCCAGTTCGGCGCATTTTTCGCGGTTCGGAAAGCGGCTCCAGGTCCCGTCGAGGAAGGTGAAAATCGCACAGGGGCGGCCCTGAAGCTCCTGAAGAATGCTGCCGTCGCGCGCGGTAACCGGCAACGGGCAGTTAAGGCCCGATTCCGCAAGGACCTGCATCACCTCGATGAAAAAGGGGAGGTCGGCGCTGTCCACGCGCTTTTCATACAGTGTCAGGATATAGTGCGCGCGGTCGGTGCGAAGAAGGTAGTTGGAATTCTCGACCCCCTCGGCAATGCCGGCAAAGCTGAGCACCGTGCCGAGGTCATAGGCCTCGAGGAAGCCGGCAAGCGCGTCATCATCGACATTGGTATAGACCGCCATCTGCCGGTCACGCCTGTCTTGTCAGGATCGGCGGGAGCTTGAAGCTCATCGTCTCCTCGACGAGCGCGTCCTCGTCGAGTTGCAGGTCATAGCGTTCCCGCATTTCGTCGATGATCTCGTGAACAAGGCTCTCAGGTGCCGAGGCGCCGGCCGACAGGCCGATATGGGACGCCGCGTCGATCTCGTCCCAGTCGATGGCGCTCCGGTCGGCGACGAGCCGCCCGCTGGCGGCGCCGGCACGGGTCGCGACCTCGACGAGGCGTTTCGAGTTCGATGAATTTTCCGCGCCCACAACAAGCACGATGTCACATTGCGGCGCGATATGTTTCACCGCGTTCTGGCGGTTGGTCGTGGCGTAGCAGATGTCTTCGCCGCGCGGACCGGTGATCTCGGGGAAGCGAAACTGCAAGACCGAAATGATTTCCGCCGTGTCATCCACGGACAGCGTCGTCTGGGTGGCGAATGCCAGCTCTGCATCTTCGGGCGGTGTGACGGTGCGGGCATCCTCGACCGTCTCGATCAGGGTGATGTCGCCTGCCTCGACCTGGCCCATCGTGCCCTCGACCTCCGGATGGCCGGCATGCCCGATCAGAAGGATATGCTTGCGCTGCGCAGCATGGCGCCGTGTCTCGACATGCACCTTGGTCACCAGCGGGCAGGTGGCGTCGACGGCGATCATGTTGCGGTTGTCGGCTTCCTCGACAACGGAGCGGGCCACCCCGTGGGCGGAAAAGACGACCGGCGCGCCCTCGGGTACTTCGTCAAGTTCCCTTACAAAGACGGCGCCCTTTGCGGCNAGCCCGTCGACCACTGTGCGGTTATGCACGATCTCGTGACGCACATAGACCGGTGCGCCGAATTTTTCCAGCGCCACCTCGACGATGCGCACGGCGCGATCAACGCCGGCGCAGAAACCGCGCGGTGCGGCAAGATGAAGGTATTTCCGGTCTTTTGCCACGGGCTTGTCCATGCCGTTGTTCTTGCGCGAATACGGGGCACAGGTCAATTGCTGTTGTCCCAAAAAGCAGATAGGATGCGCCGCATGAAACACCAGCCCCGCACATCACTTTCCGCATTTTCTGCCCGCGTTTTTGCCCTTGGCGCTGCCGGCCTTGCGCTTGCATCCTGCGCGGGCACGCCGGATTACATTGCCTGTCCGGAAGTCTCCGCCCCGCGCGAGGGCACGCAAGCCTATATGCGCATGGACGAGACGCGCGAGATTTTCGATGTCCGGATGAACGGCGTGAACGGGCTGTGCGAGGCGGCAGACGGCGGCGGCACCGAGATGACGGTTTCCGTCGGGCTCAAGCTCAAGCGCGCGGCCGAAGGCGATCTCGTCGCCGGGGTGGCTCAGGTCGACATGATCGGCATTGTCGTGGATGCCGACAACAACGTCGTCGAGACGAAGCCAATCAAGTACGTGACGGGTTTCCGGAAAGGCCAGAGGCTGCATTACCCGGTTGCCGAGTACAAGATCACGGTCGCCGAGGGCAACAGGCTGGTTCTCAGCCTTCTCCCGTCGCTTTACTAGCGGCACATTTCAGGGAAACAAGTCGAGAAGAGGGGGCGCCGCATGGCGCCCGCTCCTAGTTCAGTTTCTCGATTTCGCCGGCGGCTTCGTCGATGAGTGCCAGTCCGGCCTTGTCGTCGAGCTTCGAGGTAATGATCTGCGCTGCCGAGGCAACGGCGAGGCTCGCCGCCTTTTCGCGGAGCTCGTTGATCATTGCAGTTTCAGCTGCCCTGATNTTTGCCGTCGCCTGCTGCTCGCGGCGCTTGATCGTTTCCTTGGCTGTGGCCTCGGCGTTCTCGCGGATACGCTCGGCGGTGGCTTCGGCGTTCTTCAGGATGGCTTTCGCTTCCTCTGCGGCTTCGCGATGGAGCCGCTGGAACTGATGAAGCTCGTCCAGAGCCTCCTCGCGGAGGGTCCGTGCCTCGTCGAGGTCTGCCTTGATCCTGGCCGACCTGTCATCAAGCATGGTGTTGAGGACGCTGCCGATGCGCTTCCATACAAGGGCGACGAAGATGACAAAGCCTACGGCGACCCAGACGGATTCCCAGACGATACCTTCCATCAGCTTGCCTCCTGCCGGGCGAGTGCGGCCGCGCTGGCCTTCACTGCCTTGTCGGCCTGTGCCGCGGTTGCCTTGACCCCGGCGATCTGTGCCGCGGCTGCGATCGCTGCCTCTGACGCGACGGATGCGAGATTGCTCTCTGCTTCGGCGCGGTCCTCCGCCAGCTTGTCTTCAGCCTTGCCGACCTTCGTGGCCATCCGCTTCGCAGCGCGGGCCTCTGCCGCTTCCGCATTTGCCAGCGCCTCAGCGCTTGCCTTGCGGGCGAACTCGGCTGCCTGTGCGCGCGCTTCCTCGAGGCTGGCCTCGTACTCCGCACGTGTTGTCGCCGCTTCGGCGCTTGCCTCGCGGGCCCGCGCCAGATCATCGTCAAGCCGCGAACGTCTCTCCTCGAGGACCGTACCGATCCGCGGGGTTACAACGCGCGACATGAAGACGTAGCCAAGGCCGAAGATGACCGCCAGCCANAACAGCTGGGATGGCCAGGTTTCGATCTTGAGCTGTGGCAGGCCTGCTGCGCTGTCGCCCGCTGCGAACGCCGCGNTGCAGGCGCCGGTTCCGGCAACCAGCAAGGCGGTGCAGACCGCTGCTCTNTTAAGTGTCTTCATNCCAGTCTCCCTGACCGACCATCCGCCGGAGCTTGCCCCGGCGAGTGGTCTGAATCGGATGCGGAAAGCCGGCCTAAAGCGCGAACAGCAGCAGCAGTGCGACAACCAGCGCGAACAGGGCGATGGCTTCGGTCAGGGCAAAGCCCAGAATGCCGATGCCGAACACCTCGCCGCGAGCTGCCGGGTTGCGAGCGATCGAAGTCACAAGAGCGGAGAAGATGTTGCCGATACCAACGCCAACACCGGCAAGGGCAATCACAGCCAAGCCGGCACCGATCATTTTTGCAGCTTCTACTTCCATTTTCCTAGTCCTTCCGTAGGTTTTGAAATTCAGGTTTGTCAGTTTTTCNAGTGCCNCTNTTGAACGTCAGCGGCTNACGTTACGNCACGCGGCTCCTAGTGCAGATGCAGCGCGTCATTCAAATACATGCAGGTCAGGATCGTAAAGACGTAAGCCTGAAGCGCTGCAACCAGCACCTCCAGCCCGGTCAGCCCGATCAGCGCTGCCAGCGGCAGCAGCGAGCCTGTCATCGCAATCCCGCCGGCGCCGGAGATCATCACGGCNAGGCCGGCAAAGACCTTCAGCATNGTGTGGCCTGCCAGCATGTTGGCAAAAAGACGCACAGACAGGCTGACGGGACGCACGAAATAGGAAATCACTTCGATGACGATCAGGAACGGGATCAGCACCTTCGGCGCACCCTGCGGCACGAAGAAACTGAAGAAGTGCAACCCGTGCTTNACCAGNCCGACNATGGTAACGCCGACAAAGACAAAGGCCGCCATCGCGAACGTCACGATAATCTGCGAAGTGAAGGTGTAGGAGTAGGGGATGAGGCCCAGCATGTTGCCGAACAGCAGGAACACAAACAGTGTGAAAACGAACGGGAAATAGGCGCGCCCGTCATTGCCCACATTGCTCCGCACCATATCGGCAACGAATTCATACATCATCTCGGCGGCGCCCTGAAGGCGGCCCGGCACCATCTCGCGCTTCGACATGGCGACGGTGAGGAATGTCCCGCCAACGACCATCGCCAGCAGCATGAAGAGGCTGGAGTTGGTAAAGGAGATGTCGTAACCACCGGCGGAAAACTCAATGAACCGCTTGATTTCGAACTGCTCTACCGGTGAGTGCATACCCTCGGAAGCCATAAGCCTGCGTCTCCTGTCTGCCGGCGGCTATTCGCCGTCCCTCTCCTGCTTGTCAGCACCGGCATCCTGCCGGTGCTCGTCGAAATAACCCGTGGCCATGCCGCGTCCCGACATCATCCGCCACACATTCAGCATCCCGGCCGAGGCTCCAAGGAAGAACATCAGCACCAGAAACAGCGGTGATGTTCCGAGCCAGCGGTCTAGCACCCAGCCCATGAACGCGCCGACCATCACTCCGGCAACCAGTTCCGTCGCAACGCGACTGAGGATGGCTCCCATTCCCACCGGCAAAGCGGCGCGGGACGGTTTTGCCGCATCGTCCCTGTCCCCCTGCATTTTCGCGATGCGGCGTTCGATATCCTGCAGGCGCTTCTCGCTGCGGTTCGGTTCCTGATCGCTCATGCCGTTTCGTCTGTTGGGGCTGTCATAAACTGGATGGTAACGGCCGGAATTGCGGCCGGTTCGGGTCCAGTCTGCCAGTGAAGACGCTGTGCGGTTGCCTGTCCCGTATGGTTTCTGTCCAAGTGACCGGATGCCGGAAAAGCGCTGTGAAAGCCAACGAATCCCGGACGCCAAAATCGCGCTCAAAATAGGGGCGCGCCTCGAGTTTTGTCAAGCATTCAATACAGGCCAATTTTGCCTGAAAATCCGCGGGTTTGGCAGGGGAGCAAAACGCTTCGATCCGGTTGCCGTCACCTGTCTCAGGCGACAGCCACGTCGCGGATTCGCTCAGCCGTCTGAAGATCGACCGAAACGAGTTTGGAAACGCCCCTCTGTTCCATGGTCACACCGAACAGCCGGTCCATCCGCGCCATCGTCATCCGGTGGTGGGTGATGACAAGGAAACGCGTATCCGTCTTGGCGGTGATTTCGCGCAGCAAATCGCAGAACCGCGCCACATTTGTGTCGTCGAGAGGCGCATCCACCTCGTCGAGAACGCAGATCGGGGCAGGATTTGTCAGGAAAACCGCGAAAATCAGGGCGAGAGCGGTCAGAGCCTGTTCGCCGCCCGACAGCAGCGAGAGCGATTGCAGCCTCTTGCCCGGCGGCTGCGCCAGGATCTCGAGCCCTGCTTCCAGCGGGTCGTCCGATTCCGTCAGTTGCAGCTCGGCGGTACCGCCGCCGAACAGGATCTTGAACAGCTCGCGAAAATGCCCGTTGACCGTGGCGAAACTTGCCAAAAGCTGCTCACGGCCCTGCCTGTTCAGCTTGTTGATGGCGGCGCGCAGCTTCTCGATGGCGGCGACAAGGTCCTCGGCCTCGGCTTCCATGGATTCGATCCGAGAGGAGACTTCCTCCATCTCGGCTTCCGCCCGCAAATTCACCGGCCCGATGTTGTCGCGCTCGCGAATCAAGCGCTGGACCCGGTCCTCGAGNACTTCGAGTTCCGGCAGCGNGGCGGCGTCTTCAGNCTCGGCAAGTTCGGCCAGCCCGTCCGGGGCGCAGCCGAGCTTGTCGCTTATCTGCTCGATGACAACCCGTCTTGTTTCCTCGGCCCGCTCGCGCGCGCCTTCGGCACGGATTTGCTGTTCGCGGCTTTCCGCAAGCGCGGCATCAGCCTCGCGCTGCGCGGCCTCGGCTTCGGCAAGAGCCGCCTCGGCCACAGCGAGCGCATCCGCGGCCTGCTGGCGCGATGCTTCGGCCGCCTCGAGGCNGTCTGCAAGCTGATGGCGCNGCGCGGCGATCTCGTCCGGACGGGCGGACAGCCGTTCCTGCTCGGCCTCGGCCTCGGCAAGCCGGGATTTCATCTCGGTGACACGTGACTCGGCGCCGCTGCGCCGTTCCTGCCACTGGCCGGTCTCGCCGGCGCATGCCGTTTTCCTGTCACCCGCAATGCGCAGGGTTTCAGCAAGCCGCGATTCGGCCTGCATTGCTTCGGCAAGCTGTGTGCGGGCAGTCTCCGAGACGATGCGCGCGGCGGCTTCGGCCTCGGCCAGCGCGGCGTCGTCGCCCAGACCTTCCGCCTCTTCCCTTGCCGTCTCGAGATCGGCGCGCATCGTATCCAGGGTGGCCTGAAGCTCCTCGGCTCGCTCGCGCGAGCTTGTCAGGCGCAACCGGCAACTCTCGTCCGCGCGACGGGCATCACCAAGGGCGGCACCGGCACTGTTGGAGGCGGCGCGGCACTCGGCAATGGCTTCGCGCGCATTGCCAAGGGCGACGGAAGCCGCCTCGGCCGTTTCACCGAGACCGGCTTCGGCCGCACCGGCCTCGACAAGCTCTGCCTGAAGCGTCTCAAGCCTCTGACGCTGACGAATACGCTCTGCGCCCGGGTCCTGCGCCGTGCTGCGGCGCACGAACCCGTCCCATCGCCACAGTCCGCCGTCGGGCGTGGTCAGGGCCTGGCCGGGCTTCAGTTCGGCCTGCATGACCTGTGCCTCGGCGGCGCTGTCGACGATTCCGACACCGGCGAGGGCGGCGCTCAGTTCTTTGGCGCCGCTGATATGGGCTGCCAGCGGGCGGCTGCCGTCAGGGGGTGCGAGTCCGGCAGCATCGCCGCCACCGCGCCAATAGGCTGTCTCGCCGGTTCCGGCCGGTGCGGACAGCTCGTCCGCAAGACAGGAGGTCAGCGCCTTTTCCATGCCGTCGCTGACTGTCAGGCTGTCGAGAATCGGTGTGTCGTCGCTTCCGTCCGGGCCTTCAAGAAGATAGCCGAGCGCATCGATCTCGGCCTGCAACCGTGCAGAATGCGTGGCGGCCTCGCGCTGTGTCGCCATGGCGGTGTCGAAAGCCGTCTGGCTGTCCGCAAGCGCTGTTTCGGCGGCGGCAAGCGCTGTTGCCGCCTGTTCAGCATCGACCTCGGCGCCGGTAAGGGCCGTTGCCGCTTCGCTTTCAGCCGCTTCCAGCTCGTCAAGTGAGATGCCGGCAAGGTT
>FUFK010050027.1_pt1 | contig 16963 bp, 21 predicted proteins | sample 1021851 | NCBI WGS metagenome assembly FUFK01 (sample SAMEA51879418, study PRJEB19060) | metagenome | reverse complement strand
TTCTTCACGCCAAGACGGCGACCGGCGGAATCGCGACCGTTACGTGAACTACCGCCTGCTTTCTTGTGTGCCATGTTCCAGCTCCCTTAAGCTGAGGGCGCGCCGGGCGCGCCGGATTAGGATTTCTTTGCCGCCTTCTTGGCCGCAGCCTTCTTCGCGGTTGCCTTCTTCGCCGGCGCCTTCTTGGCTGCCGCCTTTTTCGGGGCTGCCTTTGCCTCGGCCTTCGGCGCGGCCGCCTTCTTTGCCGCTGCTTTCGGGGCCGCTGCCTTCTTTGCGGCGGCCTTCTTTGCGGCGGCCTTCGGCGCGGCGTCGGCCTTGGCGGCTGCTTTCTTCGCAGGCGCGGCCTTCGGCTTCAGCGACTTGCCGTCTTCGGCAATGGCATTGATCTTCAGCAGCGTCAGGTCCTGGCGATGGCCCTGGGTGCGGCGATGATTCTTGCGGCGCTTGCGGCGGAAGATGATGATCTTCGGNCCNCGGGTCTGGCNNACNACNGTGGCGCTNACNGCNGCNCCNTCNACNCGCGGNGTNCCGATNGTNACCTTGTCGCCGTCGCCAAGCATGACGANNTCGTCGAGAATCACCTCGGCGCCNTCGTCAGCGGCGATCCGCTCGACCAGAATCGTGTCGTCCTTTGCCACGCGGTACTGCTTGCCGCCTGTTCTTACCAACGCATACATGGCTTCCATCCTTGTTCTTTCCGCTCCGCCGGACAACGGTCGCTGCCGTGTTTCCCGCTGCCTGTGATACAAGCGGGATCGCTCTTGTCGGGCAGCGACGCCCGGGTTGGGCGGAAAGCAAAANCATACCGCTCTGGAACCCCAAAGCGGATTGCGCTGGAATATACGCCTCGGCGCGCGCCTGTCAAGACCGCAATCGCTTTATTGCGCTTGGGTTTCAGGCAGATATCACCACCAGTGATCCGGCCATCATCCGCCGCCGAACGGTCCGTGGCGTTTCGGGTCGTGCGGCTCGCTTCCCATTTCGAGATGCAGCCTGTCGCCGGTCCATGGATGGGCCGCCACCACAGCGTCGTCCAGCTCGATCCCGAGGCCGGGGGCGGCCGGCGGAATGATGTAGCCGTCCTCCCATTGAAGCGGCTGTTTCAGCAGCGCCGCATGGAACCCGTCCATCTTGCCGATGGCTTCCAGGATCAGGAAATTGGGAATGCAGGCGGCAAGCTGGATGTTCGCCGCCGCCGCCACCGGACCGCAATAGAGATGCGGTGCCACCTGCACATATCTGGTTTCCGCCATGGCGGCGATCTTCTTGCCCTCGAGAATGCCGCCGGCGCGGCCAAGGTCGGGCTGCAGAATGGCTGCCGCGCCGAGATCCAGCACCCGCGCGAATTCGAACTTGCTGCACAGCCGCTCGCCTGTCGCCACCGGAATCGATGTGCCGGCCGCGACCTTTGCCATTTCCTCGGGCATGTCGGGCGGGCACGGCTCCTCGAACCATAGCGGGTCGAACGGCTCCAGCTGCCGTGCCAGGCGCAATGCGCCGGCGGCGGTGAACTGGCCGTGAGTGCCGAACAGCATGTCGGCGCGGTCGCCGACAGCGGCGCGAATCTCGCGGCAGAAAGCCACCGACTGGGCGATGGCCTCGAGATCGGGCATGCGCCCGTCATAGACCGTATACTGGCCTGCCGGGTCGAATTTCACGGCGGANAATCCCTCGGCGACNCGGGCTGCCGCGACTTCGGCGCTGGCATGCGGGTCNTTGTAGAACTCCGCCGGATCGGCGCCTTCCGGCGGGTAGAGATAGGTGTAGGTCCGCAGCCGCTCATTNACCAGCCCGCCAAGAAGCGCGTAGACCGGCCTGTCGAGCGCCTTGCCGACAATATCCCAGCAGGCCATCTCNAGGCCGCTGACGACCCCCTGCACNGATGTGTCGGGGCGGTGGGTGAACCCCGACCCGTGCGCCTGGCGCCAGAAATGCTCGATCCGGTCGGGCGCCCGGCCCTCCAGATAGCGGGCGAACATGTCCTCGGCCATCCGGCAGACGACTTCCGGCGCGAAACTGGCGGAATAGATCTCGCCGATGCCGGTGATGCCGCAGGCGGTGGTCAGCCGCACAAAGATGAAATAGCGCCCGCCATGGCCGGGCGGCGGTGTTCCGGCGATGAAGGTTTCCAGCGTGTCCAGCCGCATGCTCTTGTCCCCCGAATTTTGCTGCCGTTGTCGTTACCGCATGCCGTTTTCAGGTCCAGCCCGGCGATGCGCGCGATTGTGAAGCCGCGCGATGCCTTAACCCCTGCCCATCACACATGACCTTGGCTAAAGTGCGTTCGGATGCTGGCACAACGCCGTGCCATCCGCAATTGCGACGTAACCAAATGGACATCCGCCGACGATCAAGCCCCTTCTCGATTTCGTCCGCCGCCACATCATTCTGTTCGGCACGGCGAAATTTGCCGCCGGCCTCGTGATAGGCTTCGCGCTTGGCGTCTATTTCCTGCCGATCCTGACCGAGGAAAAGGGGCTCGACACCGCCGCCCTTGCCCAGCTCGAGGCGAGCGCCGAGCGGAGCGGCACCTTTACCCGCGACCTTCCCGGCTCCGACGCCTTTCACTGGGGCGAGGGAACGGGTCCGGGCCAGCGATACACGTATCTGGCTGGAGGGCAAAATCTCGCCGGGACCCGATTACCGGCTGTATCTGACACTCTCACTCGCCACCGACGAGGCATCCTTCCTGAAGATCAAGGACCAGTCTGTACAGGTCGGCGAGGTCAAGGCCTTCAGCAATTTCAGCCTCGATGTGCCGCCCGGCATCACGGTTGGCGATTATCCGGCAGTGCTGATATGGTGCGAGGCATTCGGCGAGTTCATTACCGCGGCCGAGTTGAACTGAGGCGCGCCGCACCGTTAATTTCGGGCTCGTTGATTTGGGCTCCGTCAATTTTGATTTCCGTCAGTTCCGGATAAGCATTCGAGGTTTGCATGACCGTACCAGCCAGCCTGCGCATGCCAGCGCCGGACGCCATCACCCTTGATGACATCATCAGGATCTACGAGGCGCTNCGCGGCCAGATGCCTGCNGCAAGGTCGGTGCCGGGCGGTCCGCGCCGGACCGGCAGGCTTGCCGACATCCTGCCGCATGTCGATGCGCTGGTTCTCGACGGGTTCGGGGTGATCAATATCGGCGGCAGCCTGATCGACGGCATTCTCGATTTTCTTGACGAGGCCGAGGCGCGCGGGATCGCGGTGATGGTGCTGACAAACGGCGCCGGGCAGGGCGCCGATGCCAGCTGGCAGAAATACCGGAACTGGGGATTGGATCTGGNGCGTNCGCAGGTGGTCTCCAGCCGCGATTCGCTTGAGGCGGCATTGCCNTCGCTTGCGGACGGCCGCGTGGTGGCGGCGCTGGGTCCCGCCGCGCGCCCGCTCGGCGTCGGGGGGGAGCTGACCCTTCCGTCTGATGGTGACGGCCTGTTCGACCGGGCGACGGCGTTTGCCTTTCTGGGGTCGGCAGGCTGGACGGAAGATCATCAACACAGGCTGGAGCAGGCGCTTGGCCGCGGCGGGTGCGAACTGCTGGTGGCGAATCCCGATGTCAGCGCGCCGGTCGAGGGCGGCTTCACGGCCGAGCCCGGATACTGGGCGGCGCGTGCCGCGCAGGCCACAGGCATTCTGCCCCGCTGGTACGGCAAGCCGCACGGGCCGTCCTTTGATCTCGTGCTTGACCGGATGGCGGCGCATTACGGACGGTTGTTCGACCGGCGCCGTGTGGCCATGATCGGTGACAGTCTCCATACCGATATCCTCGGCGGCGGGGCGGCGGGCATGCAGACCGTGCTGCTGACCGGCTACGGCCTGTTCGCCGCCGGCGGTGCCGATGATATGATCGACGCCTGCGGCATCACCCCCGACTGGGTGGTCGCGGGATTCTGAAAACCGGATACCAGGAGCGATCCCCCATGCCGACACGCCGTTTTTTTCTCGAAGGGCTGGAATGCGCTTGCCGGATCGGCGCCTATGACCATGAAAGGCTGGGTCCGCAGCGGGTNATCATAGACGCCGAAATCCTTCTGGCCGACGGCAGCGAGCCGCAATCCGATTCGCTCGACGAGGCGCTGAATTACGACCTCATCCGCAATGCCATTCTGGAGATCGCCGGATCACGCCATTTCGACCTTCAGGAAACGCTGGCGCGCGAGTTGTACGACGCGCTTGGCGCCTTGCCCGGCGTGGCCGCGGTGCGCGTGCGCACGGCCAAGCCCGACGCCTATGAGGATTGCCGCGAGATCGCCTATGAGCTGTCCGGACTGTGATCCTGTAACACCCGTCCTGTGCTAGGCTGGGCCCATACCGGAGTGGCCTGTGCCATCCGGGAATGACCGACACGGGAATGACCGACAGGAGACAGCTGATCTGTGTTTGAGGATTCTTCGGACTTTCACGATTATTACCGCACGCGGCAGGGCCGGCATGTGGCCATGAGGCTGCGCCGGACCGTCGGTGATTTCTGGAGCCGTGCCCCGAATGCCTGCAATGTCGCCATCGGCTATCCGCCGCCTGTGCTGCGGACCGAAGAGCGGCCGCCGGTACTGTCATTCACGCCGATGCGCCTCGGCCCGCGCCCGTGGCCGCCCAAGGGCCCGAACCGTTCAGCGCTGGTGAATGGCCGGTCGCTGCCGCTGCAGAATGTGCAACTTGACCGGTTGCTTCTTGTCCACGCGCTCGAGTTCGACCCCAGTCCCAGCCGCCTGCTTGACGAGTGCTGGCGCGTTCTCGACGGCGCGGGACGGCTGCTGGTGATGGTGCCCAACCGAAACGGNTTGTGGGCGCGCGCGGAAAAAACCCCGTTTGGCCATGGCAGGCCCTTTTCCCGCGGCCAGCTTCGCAAGCTTCTGGCCGATCATGGCTTCAAGCCGGTGCGGGCGCAGACTGCCTTGTTCATGCCGCCGGCGGCGCTGGGACTTTTTCTCAGATTCGGCCCGCAGATCGAGCGGATCGGCAGCAACTGGTCGCCNGGCATTGGCGGCGTGCTTGTGGTCGAGGCGGAAAAGAACCTCTATGCGCCGGCCGGAAAAACAAGCCGTGTGACAANCCGCGCTNCCGTGGCGGCGGGCAANCTGGCGCCGCGNCCGTCGGGATCNATAAGCGCNGGCTNCNTGGCCGAGGGTGTGGAGGGCAGCTGATCTGGGTTTCTGCCGAGGTTACTGCCGGGGTTCCTGTAGNGCTGTCGTGACACGNCAACGGATTGACTGGCACCGTCCCNGTCGGGTCTGCTATAGACGAAGCGTCGGGCAATGGTGGACAAGACACCCCGTCCCGGCATCATTCAGGGCCTCTGCCCTGATCCGGATTTATTTTGAACTTGCCTGTTTCGAGCGCGATGACCGATAAACTCAGCGAGCTGCGCCAGACCATCAACCAGCTGGATGATGAAATTCTGGCGCTCGTCCAGCGCCGGATGGTGCTGGCCGCCGACGTGATCGCGGCAAAGAATGGNGGCGCNGCCTATCGCCCGGGACGCGAGGCCGAGGTGATGGCCCGCCTGGTCGCCTCCGCGCCAGACCTTCCCGCCGGGCTTGTCGTCAATCTGTGGCGCCAGCTTATGACCGCCAGCACCGCGCTGCAGAGCGACAGCATGACCATCGCCGTCCATCGCGACGCCATGGCCGTTGCCGGCTGGCATTTCGGCGGCTTTTTCAGGACCATTGGCTGTGATGACCTTGCTTCGGTGAGACAGGCGATGGCCGACGGTGCGGACATTGCGCTTCTGCCGGCCGGTTGCGAGGCCGGGATGGCCGGCTGGCTGCTCGGGGAGGAGGGTTTCCATGTCATTGCCCGCACGCCGCCGGTTGGCAGTTCGACGCTGGTGCCGGTGTGGATGATCGGGCGCCAGCCTGCCGATCCGGTGACCGAAGAATGCACGTTGGTTGCTCGTCAGGGCACGAATGGGCCGGAGCTGGAAGTGGTTTCCGGGCGCCTAGACGGCGCTGCCGGCGGCGGCGCGCGGGTGATTGGCGTCATTGCCAGCAACGGCAAGACAGACTAGAAGCGTGTCATGACCATCATTTATGACAAGATTGCCATTATCGGCGTCGGCCTGATCGGCGCATCGATCGCCCTTGCCGCGCGGCGCGCGGGGCTTGCCGCCAGCGTTACCGGCTGCGAGATCGATTCCGCCAAGGCAGGTGAAATCGAAAAGCTGGGGCTTGTCGATCATGTGACGACCGATGCCGTGGCCGCCGTGCAGGATGCCGATCTTGTGGTCATGGCGGTGCCTGTCGGCGCGCTTGGCCCCCTTGCCGCGCAGATCGTGCCGGCGATGAAGCCCGGTGCCGTGCTGACTGATACCGGATCGACGAAACGTTCCGTGCTTCGCGATGTGGACCCGCATATCTCCGGCGATATTCACTGGATTCCCTCGCACCCGCTTGCCGGCACCGAACATTCAGGTCCGGCGGCCGGTTTTGCCGAGCTTTTTGACGGCCGCTACTGGCTGGTGCTGCCGCGCGAGGTGCCGGAAGACGAGGTCGTCCGGTTCGAGAGCTTCGTAACCGGCATGGGATCGGTCAGCGAGCGGATGGATGCCGACTATCATGACAAGGTGCTGGCGCTGACATCGCATCTGCCGCACCTGATCGCCTATACCATCGTCGGCACCGCGGTCGATCTGGAAAGCCAGCTCAAAAACGATGTGATCCGCTTCTCGGCGTCCGGCTTCCGTGATTTCACTCGGATTGCCGCTTCCGACCCAGTGATGTGGCGTGACGTCTTCATCAATAATGATGAAGCTGTTCTCGAGATGCTGCAGCGGTTTTCCGAGGATCTGTCCTATCTGCAACGGGCCATCCGCTGGGGCGAGAAGGACAAGCTCGAGACGCTGTTCAGCCGCACCCGCGAAATCAGGCGCTCGATCGTTGATGCCGGCCAAAGCTGAGTAAAGGCTGGGGACCAAAGCCGACAGTCCGGGCTGACGGCCCAGACTTCCGGTTCCGTCTGCGGGCGATGCCTCAGATGCTGATGGTTTCGGCCAGATANTTCACATATTCGCGCGACAGCAGCCGGAACATCGCCCGGTCGAACCACCAGTTCTGGATCTGCAGGTCCTCTGGCATGACGGCCCACTGATAGATATCCAGATCCGGCATTTCACGGGCAAACACCACCAGTGCGCGCGGCATGTGATAGCTTGCCGTCACCAGCCGCACTGACCGCATGCCATGCTCGCCGGCCCATTGTTTCGTCGCGGCGGCGTTGCCGCGGGTGTTGTCGGCCGTGAAATCCAGCTCGACACAGCAGAACAGGGCGCCGGCCTCGCGGTCGTCGAGCCCCAGTTCCTGGACGAGCACCGCCCGGTTGACGCCCTCGCCGACACCGGAAATCAGCATGCGCTCCGCCTTGCCCGCCGTCAGCAACTCCAGCCCGTCATCAAGCCGCTGCTGNCCGCCGGTCACCACGACGATACCGTCGGTATACTGGATGGCGCCTGTTGTTGCCTGTGGCAGTGTCAGGACGAAGTGCTGCAATCCGGCGACAAGCGTCGCCGTTGCAAGAACGGCATAGGCCANAAGATAGCGCAGGATACGGCGGTAAGGCGCCNGCAGGGATGCCGNGCGTCGGCGCGCTGTGCCTTCGTCTGCCTGTGTCATGGTTATCCGCCGGTTGTCGTCGTTGGACGAAGGATCATAGCACAGAAGCAGGCGGCCCGAAGGCAAAAAGCCGGCGCGAAGGCGGCCATGGTTTTAGCAGGCCATGGTTTTTGCGGAGCATTGTTTTCGCAGGATGACCTTTGACCTGACGCCACAGGGGACTACACTGCCCGTCGGGAATCACCAAGAGACGACACAGGGCCTATGCTTCTCACCTGCCCGAATTGCGAGACCGTGTTTCGCATCGACAGCGAACGTATTGGCGACGGCAGCCAGGCGGTNCGCTGTTCGGTCTGCGCGCATGTCTGGCAGGCTGAACCGCCGATGCTGGTGCCCGAAGCGGATCCCGGTGAAATGCGGAGTGCCGTCGGCGCTGTGCTGACGCCGTTGATNATCCTCGTAATGGTTCTCGGTATTGCCATCGGTGCGGTGACACAGCGGGCCACGATCACGGCCTATGTGCCGGGCCTGATCGGCGTGTTCGACAAGGNGGGGCTGACGGTGCAGCCGCAGACCGACAAGCTGCANNTTGTCGATCTGAAGGCCGATTATNCCGGTGACACATTGCGGCTGCGCGGCAAGCTGATGAACCAGTCGGCAGTCTATGCGCACGCGCCGTCGCTCGAGGTGACGATCCTGTCGGCAAGCGGTGATCCGCTTGGCAGCCACGTCATACAGCCCGACGACAGCGTGATCCGTCCGGCGATGGCCAGCGAATTTTTCACCCAGATTGTGCTTGGTGAAGGGCTCGAGCCGACGGTGACNGTGACGATGCGCGCCGATCCGGTCGCNGGCAGCTCCTTCTGATCCGCGATNCCTAACCGAAGTCGGGGATGATTTCCTCGGCAAGAAGTTCGGCGACGTCGCGCCTGCGCCGCAGGATATGGACTTCACCATCCAGCACCATCACCTCGCCGGCGGGCGGGCGGGTGTTGTAGCTCGACGCCATCACCGCGCCGTAAGCACCTGCCGACATCACGGCAAGGCAGTCGCNGGCGGCAAGCGAGGGCATCATCCTGTCCAGACCCAGATAGTCGCCTGTCTCGCAGACCGGGCCGACGATATCGGCCGGACCCTCAATCGCACCTTCGGGACCCACTGGCCGGATGTCGTGATGGGCCTCATACAGGGTCGGGCGGAGCAGGTCGTTCATCGCCGCATCGACGATCGCGAACCGCTTGTTGTCGCCGTCCTTCACATAGATCACCCGGGTCAGCAGAACACCGTTATTGGCGACAATCGAGCGGCCGGGCTCAAAGCCGAGGCGAAAGCCGCTATCGGCGAACAGGCGCGAGACAAGCTCGCCGTAAGCGGTGAAATCGGTTGGCGTGCCATCCTGGTAGTCGACGCCGATGCCGCCGCCAAGATCGAGAACAGGCACTTCCAGCCCTTCGTCACGCAAGGCGGTGCCGAAAGACAGCAGCGCCGAATAGGCGCGCTCGAACGGGTCGAGCTCCAAAATCTGCGAGCCGATATGCACGGCAAGGCCGGCCGGCCGGATATGTGGGTCCGCCGCCATCTTGCGATAGAGGCCCGCGGCCTCGTTCTGCGAGGTGGAGACACCGAATTTCGTGGAACGCTGGCCTGTGGAGATTTTCGCATGGGTCTTCGGCGCCACATCGACATTGACCCGAAGCGCCACNGGCGCCTGCACGCTGCGCGCCGCCGCGATCTGGCTGATGGCCTCGACCTCCTGCGGGCTCTCGGCATTGATCTGGCCGATGCCGGCATCAAGCGCCGCGCCGATCTCCTCGGCCGACTTGCCGACACCGGAAAAGACGATCTTTTCCGCCGGGATGCCGGCGGCCAGCGCGCGTGCCATCTCGCCGCCGGAAACAATGTCCGCGCCGGCGCCGTGCNGCGCCAGCAGGCCGATGACGCCAAGCGCCGAATTGGCCTTGAGCGCAAAATGGACAGACCCGTCTACCGGCGCCACTGCGGCGGCAAAGCGGCGATAATCATCGNGGATGCCGTNTCCNGAATAGACATAGAGCGGGCTGCCATGGCTGGNGGCAATGTCGCCGAGNGGCATGCTACCGGCGCAAAGCCGGCCCTGGTCATCACGTGCGAAAGCGGACATCTGTCATATTCCCTTGGAATAGCGCCCGGCAAGGGCGGCAAAACAAAGCGGTAGAGTGCGGATCAGAAGGTACTGTCGCCTGATTTCGCCGGGATTTCGGACGGGCGGTAAGGTTCACCGCGCTTGCCGCAGGCTGTCAGGCCGGTGGCGGTCAGCGCCAGAATCAGCATCACTATGGCAATCTGTCTCAGCTTCATCTCTGNGTCTCCNTCGTCTCAATGCGGNTCAGGCCGCGCCGAACCCGTAACGCGCGCGCGCCTCGGCGATGCGCGCCCGCACCTCGTCCGGCGCGGTGCCNCCNAAGCTCCTGCGCATGGCGACGGCGGCCTCGCAGGANAGGANNTCCATCACCGCCGCGGTGATACGCGGCTCCACCTGCTGCATCTCCTCGAGGCTCAGCGCGTCGAGGTCACAGCCCTTGCCGGCGGCGATGGCAACGATCGATCCGCTGACATGATGCGCTTCGCGGAACGGCAGGCCAAGATCGCGGACAAGATAGTCGGCGAGGTCGGTGGCGGTCGGAAATCCCTGTTCGAGGGCGGCGCGCATATTCTCCGGCCGGGCGGTCATGTCGGCGACCATGCCGGTGGTGGCNGCAAGCGCGATGCCGAGCGCGTCGGCGGCGTCGAACACGCCTTCCTTGTCCTCCTGCATATCCTTGCCATAGGCAAGCGGAAGACCTTTCAGCACGATCAGCAGCCCGTTCAGCGCGCCGATGATCCGGCCCGGCTTGGCACGTACCAGTTCGGCGGCATCGGGATTGCGCTTCTGCGGCATGATCGAGGATCCGGTGGTAAAGGCATCGGAAAGGGCGATAAAGCCGAACCTGTCGGAACACCAGATCACCATTTCCTCTGCAAGGCGGGACATGTGAACCGCACAGATGGCGGCAGAAGACAGGAATTCCAGCGCAAAGTCCCGGTCGGAGACGGCATCCATCGCATTCGCCATCGGCCGGTCGAAGCCGAGAAGCTCCGCCGTCATCTGGCGGTCGGTCGGAAAGCCGGTGCCGGCAAGCGCGGCGGCGCCAAGCGGCGATTCATTGAGACGCGCGCGCGCATCGGCAAAACGGCCGCGGTCGCGCCCGAACATCTCGACATAGGCCATCAGGTGAAAGCCGAANGTCACGGGCTGCGCTGTCTGCANATGGGTGAACCCCGGCATCAGCGTGTCGGCATGTTCTTCGGCGCGGCGCAACAGCACGGCCTGCAGGCCGGCCAGCGCCTCGTCCACGGAATCGATCAGCTCGCGAACCCAGAGCCGGAAATCGGTCGCCACCTGGTCATTGCGCGAGCGTGCCGTATGCAGCCGGCGCGCCGGCTCGCCGATCAGCTCGGCAAGCCGCGACTCGATGTTCATATGGATGTCCTCGAGCGCGGCTGAAAAGGTGAAGTCCCCGGCGGCGATCTCGGCACCGATGGTNTCCAGTCCGCCATGAATGGCGTCGCGGTCGGATTCGGAGATGATGCCGCAGGCCGCCAGCATGCTGGCATGCGCGCGCGACCCGGCGATGTCCTGACGGTACAGCCGCTTGTCGTAGTCGATCGAGGCGTTGATGTCCTGCATCAGCTGCGAAGGGCCGCTTGAGAAGCGTCCGCCCCAGATGCTAGACTTCGCGCGGTCCGGTGTGTCCTTTTCGGTCATGGCTTGATATGTCCGCGATCCTGTCGGCGGCACAACCCCATATTCTGGAAAATTCCATGTTTTATAGACGGCTTTTGTCGATTTTACAGCCAAAATCACGGGTGATGGCGCGGCTGGCATGTGCCGCCCTGCTGATCGGGGCGTCGCCCGTGCTTGCGGCCCCGGATGCGCCGCCACGCGAGGACGCGCCCGCGATGACATCGCCGCTGGTCGACGAGAATGGCGCAGGCTTCGTCATGGCGGATCTCGGGGAAGGTCCGGTTCTGGTGAATTTCTGGGCGACNTGGTGCGCGCCCTGCATCGCCGAGCTTCCGGCGCTTGGCCGCGCCGCCGCGGCGCTGGCCGATGACGGCGTCACGGTCCTGCTGGTCTCGATCGACCGTGGCGGGGCGAAGAAAGCGCTGCCATTTCTCGAGACGCATGGCGTCGCCGCAGTGGAAAATGTGANATTCGGTTTTGATCCGCGTGCCAAGCTGTCACGCGAGATGGAGGTCCGCGGTCTGCCGACGAGCTTCGTGCTGCCGCCGGGCCAGCAGGCCGCGTGGCGCTTTGTCGGCCCGTTCGAATGGGACGAGCCGGAGATGCTGGAGATGGTCCGCAAGCTGGTTGCCGATTGATCCGGACCAGCTGTGCATGACGAAAAAGGGCGGCCCGAGGCCGCCCTTTCGTGCTTCAGGATGCAGCGCGGCGTCAGCCGAGCTTGCCTTCNAGCTCGGGAACGGCTTCGAACAGGTCTGCGACCAGGCCGAAATCGGCAACCTGGAAGATCGGCGCCTCTTCGTCCTTGTTGATGGCGACGATGACCTTGCTGTCCTTCATGCCGGCGAGGTGCTGGATGGCACCGGAAATGCCGACGGCGACATAAAGGTCAGGCGCCACGACCTTGCCTGTCTGGCCGACCTGATAGTCGTTCGGGACAAAACCGGCATCGACGGCGGCGCGCGAGGCACCGACGGCGGCGCCGAGCTTGTCGGCCACCTTTTCCAGCATGGCGAAGTTGGAGCCGTCCTGCATGCCGCGGCCACCGGAGATGACGATCGGCGCGCTGGTCAGTTCCGGACGCTCGGAGCTGGAGAGTTCGGACTTCACATAGGAAGACAGGCCGCTGTCTGCACCGCTGTCGACAGCTTCGATCGAAGCGCTGCCGCCCTCCGCTGCTGCCGCCTCGAAGGCGGTGCTGCGGACGGTGACGACCTTGACCGCCTCGTTCGAGGTCACGGTGGCGATGGCGTTGCCGGCATAGATCGGGCGCTGGAATGTGTCGGCGCTCTCGACCTTGATGATGTCGGAGACCTGCATCACGTCGAGCAGGGCGGCGACACGCGGCATGATGTTCTTGCCGGTGGTGGTNGCCGGAGCCATCAGGTGGCTGTAGCCCGATGCCATCGACTGGATCAGCGGTGCGATGTTCTCGGCAATGCCGTGCGCCATGGCGTCGGCCCCGGCGGTGAGAACCTTCGACACGCCGGCAATCGCGGCAGCGGCCTTGGCCACATCGCCGCTGNCGTCGCCGGCGACGAGGACATGGATGTCACCACCGATCTGGGTGGCTGCGGTCACGGTGTTCAGCGTGGCGGCTGCCAGCTGGCCGTTGTCATGGTCTGCCAGAATCAGGATGCTCATGATCAGATCACCTTTGCTTCGTTTTTCAGTTTGTCTACCAGTTCACCTACATCGGATACCTTGATTCCAGCCTCGCGGGCAGGCGGCTCTTCGACGCGGGTGATGGCGAGGCGCGGCGTGACATCGACGCCGAGCTCGTCTGCGCTCATCGAATCAAGCGGCTTCTTCTTTGCCTTCATGATGTTCGGCAGCGAAGCATAGCGCGGCTCGTTCAGGCGAAGATCGACGGTCACGACGGCCGGCATCTTCACTTCCAGATGCTCGAGGCCGCCATCGACCTCGCGGACGACGGCAGCACTGTCGCCCTTGATCTCGATGCCCGAAACGAAGGTGCCCTGCGCCCAGCCAAGAAGCGCGGCCAGCATCTGGCCGGTCTGGTTGCAGTCATCATCGATGGCCTGCTTGCCGACAAAGACAAGGCCCGGCTCTTCGCGCTCGACGACAGCCTTCAGCAGCTTCGCGACGGCGAGCGGCTCGACTTCATGCGGAGCTTCGATATGGATGCCGCGGTCCGCGCCCATGGCAAGGGCGGTGCGGATGGTTTCCTGGTTCTGGGTCGGCCCGATCGAGACGGCGACCACCTCGTCGGCTCCGCCGGCCTCTTTCAGGCGCAGCGCTTCCTCGACCGCGATCTCGTCGAACGGGTTCATCGCCATTTTCACATTGGCGAGCTCGACACCGCTGTTGTCGGCCTTGACGCGTACCTTGACGTTGTAGTCGATCACACGCTTGACCGGGACTAGCACCTTCATTTCATGCTCCTCTGTCAGAAATCCGGTTATCTGCCCGAGTGATAAACCCCCGGAACAGCGAAAACTTGTTTAATTCTGGCCTGAATTTTGTCCGGGACGCCACAGGACGTCGGTTTTGCCGCCTTCATTCAGAATTCGCGCCAGCACGAACAGGTGGTCGGACAGGCGGTTGATATAGCGCATGGCCGGCTCGCTGACCACTTCCTCGGTCGCCAGCTCGGTCATCTTGCGCTCGGCGCGGCGGGCAACGGTGCGCGCCAGATGAAGCCATGCCGATGCCGGCGAGCCGCCCGGAAGGATAAAGGAGGTCAGGGGCTGCAGGTCGGCGTTCAGCCTGTCGATTTCGGTCTCCAGGCGGGCCACCTGATCGTCGGTGATCCGCAATGCCGGCGAATCACTTTCCGGCGTGGCCAGATCGGCGCCGAGATCGAACAGGTCGTTCTGAATCCGGCCAAGCATCTCGTCGGCGTCACCCTCGCAATGAAGCCGTGCCAGACCGATTACCGAATTCGCCTCGTCGACCTCGCCAAAGGCTGCCGGACGGCGCGAATGCTTGGCCACGCGGCGGCCATTGACGAGGCTTGTCTCGCCACCGTCACCGGTGCGGGTGTAGATCTTGTTCAGCTTTACCATCAGCGGGAGTCCCTGGGTGTTGTTGTCATGTGCCGACGCGTCGGCGGTTGCGGGGGCCTAGCCGCGTTTCCACCAGATCAGGATTAGGATCACCACAAGCGCGATGGCCTGGAAGATAATGCGGTAGCGCATGATCCTGTTGGAATTCTTGATATTGTACTCGCCGCCGCGCGCCATTGTCAGCACGCCCCATCCGAGAATGCCGGCAACGATGCCGAGCGCGGCGAAAAGAATGATCTGGTCCATGGCCATGGNCTGTCAGCTGCCTGCTGTTGNANATGTCTGCCGTGTCNTAGAACGGCCACCGGCAAAAAGCTAGATTTCGCCGATCGTGGCGTCAAAGCGTCGCGCCGCCGCAACCAGCGTGTTGCGCAGAAGGCAGGCGATCGTCATCGGCCCGACCCCGCCCGGAACCGGCGTGATCGCGCCGGCTACCGCTGCCGCGCTGTCGAAATCCACATCGCCCGTCAGCCGGAACTTGCCCTCGCCGCGTTCCGGCGCCGGCACCNGGTTGATGCCGACATCGATCACGGTCGCGCCGGGTTTGACGAAATCGCCGGTGATCATTTCGGGCCGGCCGACGGCGGCGACCAGGATATCGGCTGTGGCGCAGAGCGCTGCCAGGTCGCGCGTGCGCGAATGGGCGATGGTCACGGTGCAGCTCTGTTGCAGCAGCAGCTGTGCCATCGGCTTGCCGACGATGTTGGAACGGCCGACGACCACGGCGTTGAGACCGGAAAGATCACCCAGATGGTCCTGCAACAGCAGCAGGCAGCCGAATGGCGTGCAGGGAACCAGCGAGTCCTGACCGGTGGCGAGGCGGCCGGCATTGACCACATGGAACCCGTCCACATCCTTGTCGGGCGTAATGGCGTTGATCACCGCATCCTCGTCGATCTGGTCCGGAAGCGGAAGCTGCACAAGNATGCCGTCGATCCCGTCGTCATTGTTCAGCTCGTCGATCAGCGCCAGAAGCTCTGCCTGTCCGGTNTCGGCATCAAGCCGGTGTTCGACCGACCGCATGCCGGCGGCGGTGGTGCGCTCGATCTTGTTGCGGACATAGACGGCGCTCGCCGCATTGTCGCCGACAAGCACGACGGCCAGCGCCGGTGGCCGGCCGATAATGGCAGACAGCTCAGCGGCGCGCTCGGCGACGCGNTCGACCAGTTTTTCGGAGAAGGCCTTGCCATCGATCAGGGTGGCGTCAGTCATGTAAAGTCCTCAGGAAAGAAAGTGATGTCGTCGCCTGCTCAGAGGCCGTTTGTCAGGAAACCAACCAGCAGGTTGCGAAGAAACTGGATGGCAAGCAGCAGCACAATGGGGCTGAGATCGATGCCGCCAAGATCGGGAAGATATCGCCGAACCAGACGCATCAGAGGCTCGTGAATGCGGCCGAGGAAATGGATCGCCATCCGCACGAATGGCTGCCACGGATTGACGACCTTGAACACCACCAGCCAGTTGATGGCGACATAGGCCAGCAGCGTCCAGAAATAGAGGCTGACGATCTGGTCGATCAGCAGGATCAGTGCTGTCATGAAAAGCGTTCCCCCGATTGCGTTTTGGGCGCAAGAATAACCACAGCGCGGCGAGGAATTCAATTCCGTCATCGCCGGCTATTTTGCTGATTTTGCTGTTGCGCCGGGGCGGGCAAGGCCCTAAATCACCGGCATGACCGACAACCCTCTCGAAACACCCGGGCCGGGCCGTTCAGGCGCAAGGGCCGCACGCATGATGCTTGCCGCTGTTGCTGTGGTGGCGTTTGTTGCCGCTGCGGGCGCGGTTTTCTGGTTGTCGGAACAGCAGGCGCGCAAGATTCAGGTCGGCATTCCCGATTTTTCCAGCCAGGAATTCCGGCTGACAGACCAGTCCGGCGCGTCGCGATCGGCTGCTGATTTCGCCGGGGCGCCGGTGGCACTGTTCTTTGGCTATACCTACTGCCCCGATGTCTGCCCGATGACACTCACCCTGCTTGCCAACGCGCTCGACGAGGTGGGGGATCGCGGTCTCGACACGGCCGCGCTGCAGACCATCTTCGTCACTGTCGATGCCGAGCGTGACACGCCGGAACAGCTGGCGGCCTATCTGTCGCTGTTCGATACCGAGGTCACCGGCCTGACCGGTTCGTCCGAGGCGCTGGTGAAAGTCCAGCGTGATTTCGGCGCCTATGCCTCGCGGGTGGAGCGCGAAGACGGGGTGGTGCTCTGGGACCATACGGCCACCGTCTACCTTTATGACGCCGACGGCCGCTTCACCGGAACAATCGTGTTCAACGAGCCGCCGGAATTCGTGACCGAAAAGCTGGCGCGCCTGTTTCAGGCCGGGTAACGCATTCGCACCGGAAAGCGCCACATTCAGCAAGAAAAGCCGCTTGAAATCAATCTTTTGCGATGCAGCCGCTTTGTGATGCCGGTTAACCTGTCGCATGATCCGTCCGAACCATGACCCCATGGTGGAGACTGAAAAGTGCGAGGCAGATTTCAGCGTTACGGATTTTGCGTTCATGCCCTTTGCGGCGGGCTGCTGACAATGGCGGTGATGGTGCTGCTCAAGGCGCTGCATGCTGGTGACGGGCACGGGAGCGATGCATCTAGCCGCGACGCGCCGCTTGTCGAGATCGAGCCTCTTTC
>FUFK010043599.1_pt1 | contig 16965 bp, 16 predicted proteins | sample 1021851 | NCBI WGS metagenome assembly FUFK01 (sample SAMEA51879418, study PRJEB19060) | metagenome | reverse complement strand
TTTATAGAATTTTGCCGTGTGTGCCCCTAGTGCAGTAATCGGTGGTGTAATGCAAATCGGAAAAGGTATTGCAGGAAGTATGCAAGCCAGAGCCGAAAATGCTCGCAGGAAAAGAGAGTATCAAAGAGCTTTAGAAATACGTAAACGTAACTGGCTACAGAAGACTTCTCTTTATAGTGCGAAAGTTAATAAATACACTATTGATTTAAATGAAAATGATTTAGCAGCGAATAGAGCGTATGCTAAAGCTCAAGCCGAATTGAGCGCAAAACAAGGAGCTGCTATTGCAGCTAACGAAACCAGCTATATGAAAATGGTTCGTGACAAACTTGGTAAAGTTGCAGCGTCAGGTCAAACTGGACGTTCAGCAGCGAGATTAGAAACAATGGTTTTAGCTGAATATGGTCGTCAAGTTGGCAGAAGAGCATTTGCCTTAACTAGATCACGTGAAGCTTATGAAGAGAATGTAGAAGGAATCAGAAGAGCACAAGTAAGTAATAGAAATAAACTATTCTCAAATGTTGCCTTTGTTCCAGTTCCCGGGTTAGCACCTAATCCTCCACAAATGCAGAACACAACAATGCCACTCTTCCAAGGAATCCTTGGAGCAGCTAAAACTGGATTTGAAGCTTGGGAAGATAAACAAGAACTTAAATGGTATGAAAACAAGCAAGAAGACCAGCAAGGAGGAGGATGACTAACTCATTTCAAGGAGGTACTTTTGATCCAGTTGAATCAGAAGATTATGTAGCACCTTTATCCCAAAGCTACAAAGAGATTAATGCTGACATGGATAATTACTGGACTCAGGAACTCAGTAATGAAAAATANAAAGCACAAGATGCTGGTAAAGGTCTTGAAGCTTTATCACAAATGTCAGGAACCGTATCTGAATATTTAGCAAAAAGAGAAGAGAGAAAAAAGAAAGAAGATATTATTAAAGGTCATATGTGGTTAAAAGATAACCCATTAAGTATTCTTCAACAGGAAGAGTTTGACGCAGAAGTTGAAAGACTTAAAGCTGAAGGTAAAGAACTTGATGAGTTTCTAGCAAACTATGAAAAGAAAGAAGGATCTGATATCTGGACTTCACAAAGCTTTCGTGACCTTAATGCTGCTGAAAAGTATGGAGCAGTAGTTAAACATGTAGAAGGTATTGTCGAAAGATATGATCCTTCTAATGATCCAAAAATGCAAAATGCTGTATCTTATGAAGAATTTGAAACAGCTAAAGGTGATGCCAGTAGAAGACTTTATGAACAAATAGGTGATATAAATTCTGCTTTAGTTTATAAGCATGTAATTGGAGCACAGAAAGAAAAAGAACAAGCAGCTTATCAGAAATGGTATGCCAAACGTGAAAAAGAAANTAAAGAAGAACGTGTAAAGATTGCTACTAATGCTTTAGAAAGCTGCATGCTTAATGGGCAGATAGGTTGTCATACAGATTTCTTAAATAAAAGATCACCATATGTAGGTCAAGGTAACGCTAATAAAGAATATTTTACTGCTTTAAATAATCTTGCTCAGAGAGGTAAACTCACTAGCAACATGATTACAGATATTGAATTAAGGCATAGAAAAAATAGAATCACATCTACAGCTGACGGTAAAGAATATTGGTTTAATGATTTCCATTCTGAGGAGTGGGATAAGGTTAAAAAATCTGCACTTGATGTTGAAAGTAGAATGATGACAGAAAAGCAGAAAGCAAAAGATGCAGCTGCTGTTGCTGAATTAGATCAGACTTTAAAAGATTTACAAGGAGATAATTTTGATGCAACTAAGGGTTACAGTCCCGAAGCAATATCAGAATTACAAAGATTACAAACTAAATTTGTTACTACAGGAGTTACTGGCACACCTTTAACAAGAGTTAATAACATTCTTAATTTTGGTGGTGAAACACAAGTAACAGCTCGTTTACAAAAAACAGCTGCTTTAAAAGAAGCTGAAACGGGAGTATTAACAACTGAAAGATTAAATGAGAAATATCCACTTCTTAGAGATGATGATGAGTTAAAAGCAAAAGCAAAAGCAAATGATCCTATTTATGGTAAACGTACAGTTCATAACAAAGCGATACAAGCAGAGATAAAAAGTACAATTCAAATTGAAGGTGGTACAGCTGATGAGCTTTTAGTTATAGATCATTTTCAAACTAAGTATGCTTTATTAGTTAATACTTTAGATGAGCAAGGAGTACAAGAACCTCAAGAAGAAGCATTAAAACAAATACAAGCAGAAATTCAACAAGCTAAAGATTTAGATGAAGATCGAGTAAAAAATAATGAAACTTGGTATAAGCGTGGTGAATGGAGAATGCTTGGTATGGATACGACTCCTGAAGCAGCTACTAAATTTAATAATGAACTTACGCTAAAACTTAAAAATGTAGGTAAAGCAATCCAAGATAACGGTATAAGTGTCTTAGATACTCAACAATTATTCGATCCTGAAGATCTTAAAGAATGGGATAAAGGTAAAAGAATACCATTATTCGCAACTAAGTTAGCTGATAAATTAAATACTTTAGGACATAGAACTGAAGATGATCAATTATTTACTGGCTATGATGTTATGCAAAGGCAAAAGAAAATAGCAAATATTGAAACTTTAGATGATCCATCCTCAGTCAAAGCATATAAAGAACTTAGTGTTGATGCACAGAAACTATGCCGTCAAAATTCTTCTAACTGTACCACTAGAGCATTAGCTACAAGTGGTAAAGAGAATACAGATTTTATACCTTTTGAACAAGGTGAAGATATGAAATTATTTGCAGAAGAAAATGGTACTACTTTTTCTGAATTTGCAGCTAGTTTAGAAATCTTGCCAAAATTAAATCTTGATTTTGGAGCTGAAAATCCTTTCGCATCTATGGATGAGTATGACTGGTTAGAGTACAACAAAGCAGTTTGGAAATATAGCGGAGGTACAAATAAAGAAGCATTAGAAGCAACTAAGCGTGATGCTTTTAAAAGTTAGGTACAACAATTTTAATAAGAAATGAATGATCCTATAAAGGATGAGATAGAAAAAGTAGTTCCACAAGTTGCAAATGTTTTTCAAGATGAAATTGATGTTTTAAATCAACAGAACCAAATATTTCAATCAGGTGTTGACCAAGGTCAAGAAGCAACTACTGACACATCTCAACCACAAACAGAGACTTCTACGGAAGTCGAACAAACACAAGAAAAGGAACCTCTTAAACAAGGAGAGAACCCTTTACAAAATAGAGAAGACTTTGATGCTAACGTAGAAATTTACAGAGAAGGAATGAAAAAATCCTTTTCTGAATCGTTTGGCAAACAATCAGGTAACGTATTAAATCCACTGAACTGGGCTAATTATCCTGCTGCTGCGGGAGCTGGTTATACAGATTTCTTAGTTGATACTGTCAATTTAATACCCGGAGTAAACGTTCCAAAATTACCTAAATACGAAAGTGAAAGTTTACAAGGTGTCAGACAAATGGCATCTATAATTATTCCATCTATGTCTCTTACAAACTTATTTAGAAGAGGTGCATTAGGTTTGCATGGAAAACTTAAATGGGCTTTAGGTGATAAGAAATTTGTAAAATGGTTTGGTGAAATGGGAGTTGCAGCTGGAGCTGGAGCTGTTGTTGATCAAATAAATGAATATAACGAATTCGATGATAATGCAACTGGCTCATTAAAGAAGATGTGGCCGCAGACTTATGGTTGGGTTCCTGATGAGATAGCAACTTTAGATTCTGATAGTCCAGATACTAAAAGAATGAAGAATCGAAACGAAGGTATTGGATTAAGTATGTTCGGTGATTTTTTATTAGGTGCTACAAAGATAGCTAGAGCATTAAAAAATACAGATGAAGCTCTTAGTTGGATTCCTAAAAATGAGGAAGCTGCAAAGTTTGTTAAAAAAGCTTATAAGAAAACTAAAAAAGGTGAAATTGATACCGAGATAACTGTCAACAATCAACGTAGAGTTAAAGAGTTTGATGAGATTGGTCGATATAATTTAGAACAAGCTGGAGATATTGACTTAGATAATCCAATTAAAGGTGTACATGATGTATATGACGACTACGAAGTAGGATTCAGATCTACAGATCCCGGAGGAATAGTCTCAGCTCAATTTGATTCAGTAAGAATTGCTAAAAATATTGATAGCGTTCATGGTGATGTTGGAAGTATTTATTCTGATTCAGCATTAAAGGCAACCATCAATTCTAAAGACGGTGGTCATATGACATTTAAAGAGTTGGTAAAACAAATTAAATTAGATGTTGAATGGCATTCACCTAAAGGTGTAAAGATAACTCATAAAGAAGCGGTAGAAGTAGGAGAAGATATTGCAGCTGCTCTATATGAATTTGATGATACTTCTCAAATGAAAAGACTTCTTTCTAATTTTGAAGGAGTAGATGTTGATACTGGAGCTAAGGTTTTAAAAACAGAAGGATATGTAGGAGTTACTAAAGCTATAACAAAATACTTTGATGACTATATGAACATGGATCTAGCACGTGCTCAGGGATATGTATCTGAATCATTAGCTGACCAAGTTACTGGATTAGCTGAAGGTATGAGAGTAATGGATGGTACGACTGCTGTTCAAAATGCACAAGAACAAATCTTAGATAGACTACAATTCTTGATGACTATAAAAGGTCAGACTGCATATGCTAGAGGTAGAGCATTAAACATGCTTAACCTTTGGAACAGACTTAATCCTTTCAGTAAGTATGGTAAGAAATTAGACTTTTCTAATTACGGTGGTAAGAAGAAAGTTATGGATAATGCTTATAAATACTTAAAAGAAAATAGTGCAGAGACATTACAAAATTTTGAAGAGATAGCAGAAGAATCAGCACAAGCAATCGAAACTATTCGTGCATTAAGTAAAGAAAAACCAGAGATGTTAAAACCTCTTTTCCTTGCTTATGAGTTTACTGACGGACGAGTAAAAGATATTGCTACTTTAAATAGATATTTTAAAGAAAGTACTGGTGTATTTAAGAAAGCTTTAATTGATACTAATGGTGAATTTGATTCAATGTTCATGCAAGGTGTCTGGGGCAATATTTATAACTCTGTACTATCTGCTGTCGGTACTCCATTAAAAGCATTTGCATCTAACCTAGCAATCATGGTTGAGAGACCTATTACTACATATGCAGGAGCAATACTTTCTCGTGATATAGATACTATTAGAAAAGCTAACTACATGTACTTCAGTGGTATTGGAGAAAATACCCAACGTGCAATGGATCACTTCAAAACTGTTTTTAGAAAAGCATGGACAGATCCCGGGTCAGTTGGCTACATAATGAGATCTGATATTGCCATTAAAAATGAAGGTAATATACAAGCTCTTAAAGCTATTGCTGAAGTAGCAGAAAAAGAAGGAAATCTTGGTCCCTCTGTACTAGTTGAACGTATAGAGATGATGAACGATATAGCTGAACATCCATGGCTTAGATATAGTGCAAACTCTATGACTGCAATGGATGGTTTTACTAGAGCTTGGATTGGAAGTATTGAAGCAAAAGGTAGAGCATACGATCAGATAATGTCAAAAGGTCAAAAGCTTACAGCAGCAAGAGTTAACAGGATTCAGAAAAAAGCATACGATCAAATGTTTGATAGTAATGGCATGATTACTGACACTGGTGTGGAATATGCCAGTAAGGAAATTGCTATGAACCTTGATAATCCTACTGTTGATTCTTTAAATGTTCTTATTAAAAAACTACCTTTATTAAGACCTTTCTTAATGTTTCCAAAAACAGCTACCAACATGATGGCGTTTACTGCTACTCATAGTCCAGCTGGTTTATTTTTTGATCAACTAAATAAATTTGGAAAACCATTTGAGGAGATGGCTCAATCAGATGTTTTAAGACTTTTACAAGAAAGAGGTATAGATACTAAAAATGTTAACTTGCAATCGGCATACAATACTATTCGAGCTGAATTAAAAGGTAGAAAAGCTGTTGGATTTTTAATGGTTAGTGGCGCAGCTGCTATGTTTACTGGCGATAGATTACATGGCAATGGTATTTACGATAAAACCAGACAACGTACTAGGCAACAATTAAATTGGAAACCTAGAAGTTATAAAGGTTGGGATGGTAAGTGGTATAGCTATGAAGGTTTAGGAGCTATTAGTGATTGGATTGCTATGACAGCTGATGTGATGGATAACTTTGATGTACCAACTCTTGGTGCATTTGGTCCCGGAACTAATGTTGGAACTCTTGATGAAAATAGTCTTGAAGTAAACATGGGTAAGATGGCATATATTCTTGGAGCTAACTTAACTAACAAAAGTTTCTTAGCTGGATTAGAACCTATGTTTGACGTGCTACAAGGAAACCCTTCTGCTATTTCAAGATGGACAGCAAGTTTTGGTAGTGGATTACTTCCATATAGTGGTTTAAGAAATGAATTCTCTAGAGTATTAACACCACAACTTAAAGAACAAGAACAAGAATTTACACAGTTATTCTTTAACCGTAACCCAGTTTTAAAATCACAACTACCAAATGCTTATGATTGGATGGATGGAGGTTTAATTAGAGAACCAGATAATTTCTTTGTTAGAGCGTGGAATGCTTATTCTCCTATTTTTAAAGTAGGTGAAGAAATGTCACCTGAAAAAGAATTTCTTGTAGAAATAGAATTTGATGGTAGACCACAGCTTAATAAGAATGGTAATGGAATTGAATATACTCCTGAAGAAAGATCTCAAGTTACTGAACTAATGGGTCAAGATGGTTTCTTTAAAGAACAAGTAACAAAAATAATGAACAGCCCTGATGGCAGAGAATTTAGATCTTTATATAAAAAAGCTGCTAAAAGTGGTGCTGTTATAGATAGAAAGAAATTTATATTTTTACAAAATAAAGTAAATGATGCTCTTAGAAAAGCACAAATGTATGCAGAGAAACGAATCCAAAATAGAGGATCGGTTCAAGAAAAAACATACTACAACGAAAGAATTAAAAAAGCTACAGAACGAGGTGACATAGACGAAATCCTATTACTTCAAAAAGAAGCTGCACGCTTATAAACCACCCGCCAACTAAATAAACAATACGTTTGTAATAACAAATGGCGACAACTGAACATTTTTACGCGGGAACAGGTACTCAAACCTCGTTCCCTTTTGAATTCCCATATTTAACAGAATCAGATGTATTTGTTGCACTTTACAATAGTTCAACAGGTAACTTTGATATAAAACAACAGAATACTAGTGGTCAGAATAATGACTACTCCATATCAAACACAAACATTGTTTTTAATACTGCTCCCCCACAAATCGCTGGTGTTAATAACATTCATATTTATAGAAATACTGACGTTGAAACAGCAAAGGCGGTTTACGGTACAGGTAGTGCAATAAGAGCACAAGATTTAAACGAAAATACAAACCAATCATTATATAAATTACAAGAAGGTGCTCAGTTAATAAATACTGATGACATCAAAGACGAAGCTATTAATAGTGCAAAAATTAAAGACGGAACTATTGTCAATGTTGATATAAGTCCTAATGCTGAAATAGCAGTTAACAAACTAGCTAATGGTACAGCAAGACAATTACTACAGACAGCTGCTAATGGTACAGATGTCGAATTTACAAGCAATGTCGATGTACCCGGAACTCTTGATGTAACTGGAACTGCAACTTTTGATGGAAACGTTAATACTGTTGGTACAACAACAACAAATTTATTAAATTCTGGTAATGCAACCTTATCGGGAACATTAGATGTTGCAAATCTAATAACTACTACTACTGGTCTTGCATCTAATAACGTAAGAGTTGCAGTTACAGCTGGTAACGAAATAGATACTTCTACTGGCGGATTAACTATTGACTCAGCTAGTGGTACAACAACTGTTGATGATAATTTAGTAGTTACTGGTTCTATAACTGCTCCTTTGTGGAACGGTGCTTCTCTTGATCAGTTTTGGTTAACTAATAAACAAACTATTGATCATATTGGTGAAACAATAACTTTAGGTAAATCTAGTACTGGTACTGGCTCTAGTTTCCAAGTTAATAATGCCGCACATAGTTTTAACATAGCCAAAAATTATACATTTAATGTTGGTAAGTATGTTAATGAAGGTCAAACATTTGGTAATTTTAATGGTTTATCTTATCAACCTTGTTTCCAAGTAAAACATTTAATTAACCAACAAAGAGTTATTAAAACTGGTTCTTCCTATTCAGTAAGTAATTTTGACGAAAAAGGATATATAAACCTAGGAACTGGACAATCTTCTTGGATAAACTCCAATACTAATTTACATAATACACAAGTTCTTCATAGTAATTTAGTATTAAGTGCTATTAGAGGTAATAGCAGTAGTAATGCTATAAGCAATCCAAATAATTACTGTCCTACCGTAGTATTACATCCTCAAAGAGGTGTAATGTTTACGCACCCAGATAATGTTTCTGAAACCTATACTTATAGTTCTGATCCTAATTATGTATATTCTGCCTTAAATTCAGTAGCTAACGGTGCGTATACTCAAGGTACACAGTTTCTTGGTGATCCTGTTGGTTGGGGAGGAAATCCTGCTGGAAGTTTAGATGCTTCTGAATGTTTAACTAGATTAGAAGCTGCTGTTGATTTCCAAATAATAGTTGGTGGTGCAAGAGCTAAAAACAGATTTGAAATTGGTTCAAGTAGTGTTGCTGGAACATTAAGTTTATCTGGTACAGACGTTACTGCAACATCACTTGAATTAAACAAACTTGATGGCTATACAGGAACTACAACTGAGTTAAATAAACTTGATGGATTTACTGGAACAACTACTGACTTAAACGAAGTTGTTACTGGTAAGAATGTTGTAGAAACAATTACTGGAAGTGCCACAGATGCACAGTTACCAACAGCACAAGCTGTTAATGAAAGAATAGTTGAACTTGTAACTGAAGTTGGTGGATTTCATCCAATAGCTGATGAAGTTAGTTTCCCAACAACAAACCCAGATATTAATGATGGTGCTGGAACTATTGTTTCTATTGCTAATGCAGCTGGTTTAAAAGTTGCAGATGGTAGCGGTTCTGGTACTTACGCTGGTACTGCTGGAAATTCAATTGGAGCAACAACAACAGCTGGAACTGCGGTAACAATTACAGGAATTGATTCATCTTTACATGGCACAACCATTGCTGGTAAAGGGATGTTAGTTGAAACAACTTCAACTTTAAATGAATACACTTATCACAGATTAGTAGTAGATGAAGCTGGTGTAGCTAGTGCTCAAGCTGCAATTGATGATTTTGATGAAAGGTACTACGGACCTCATGCAGCTAACCAAGCTACAAGACCATCTGGTGCTAACCGTCAAAACGGAGATTTATATTTCAACACCTCTGATGGAAAGATGAAGGTGTTTAACGGTGTACATGCTACTGGTACTTGGGATGACGTGGCAGCTCCAGGAAATTTCTTTATAAATACATTATCCAGCAGTGGATCTAGTACCGATACACCCCCCGGAGGTAGTGCAACATTCAATGGAACAGCTAGAAAATTTACATTATCTAACCCACCACTTACAGCTCAACAATTACTTGTTAGCGTCAATGGAGTCATTCAAAAACCTAATAGTGGAACCTCCCCAAGCGAAGGATTTGCTATTAACGGTGCTGACATTATATTTGCCTCTGCCCCTGCTACTAGTGCTCCGTTCTTTATTGTCACCATTGGATCCTCAGTAAATATTGGTACTCCAAGTGACGGAACAGTTACAACAGTTAAACTAGACGGTGGTGCAGTTACTGATGCAAAAGTTTCAAGTACTGCTGGAATACTTGGTACGAAAATTAGCCCTAGTTTTGGATCGCAAAATGTACAAACATCAGGAAGTATAACAGTTGATGGATCTACAGCAGATACAATTATTAAAAATACTGGTATAGAAATTGAATTTACAAGGGCTGGAGCTAACTATATAAATGCTAGTAATGCTAGTGGTTCACTTCAACTGTTTACAGCTAATAGCCCAAGATTAACAATAGCTTCAAATGGAACTACAAGTATTTTAAACTCATCAGGCAATACAATACTTGAATTGCAAAGAACAGATGCTAATACTACAGGAGCACATGGAACGATTAATTTTACTGCTAGTGATGGACATTCTGTTGCAAGTATTGGAACTTTAGGTGACGGAGATAATGAAGGAGCAGATCTAGTTTTTAGAACTACAAGTGCTGCTGCTTCTAATGACCCATTTAATGCTGCGACACCTGTAAATATGACCTTAGATTCGTCTGGTCAGTTGGGTGTAGGTGTTGCCTCGCCAAGCGGTCCTCTTCATGTTTATAAATCATCAGGTGCATCTAGAAGCTACTATGAATCAGGTGATAGCCATACTTTTATTAGACTTTTAGGAGGTTCTACAAGTCATAATAGCGGTTTAGAATTTTTTTCTGGATCAAGTACTAATACTGCAAACATTACAGCGTTAAGCACAGGTTCTCTTGTATTTGATACAGGCAGTACTAATGATGCAGTAACTATTGATACTTATGGAAGGTTGCTTATAGGGAATACTACGGCAGCTAATAGTGGAGCTGATGATTTGGTTATTGAGGAAACTGGTCATTCAGTTGGTATTACACTACGAACTTCAACTACTGCAAATGGCAATATTTATTTTTCTGATGGCACAAGCGGTTCTGATGAATTTAGAGGATTTATACAATATCTACACGCAACTAACAAGTTTAATATTGGTACTAACGCAACAGACAGAGTAACAATAGATACGAATGGACATATTAATATTCTAGATGGAAATTTAGCAGTTGCTAGTGGTCATGGTATTGACTTTAGTGCTGTATCTGACGGATCTAGATCGGTAGATAGTAATCTTTTCAGCGACTATGAAGAGGGCACTTTTACACCTGCTATAACTGCTGCTGGTACTGGTACTGATCCAACCCAAACTTACACAAATCAATATGGCTATTACGTAAAAGTAGGTAGAATTGTAACTATTTCGGTTGATGTAATATTTGCAAGTAGTGGTATATCTGGTGGAACTGGAGAAGCTATTTTAAGTAATTTACCATTTATTAAACAAAATAGTACACAACATTATGGAATTACAATGGCTGTTGGATATTCACCAAACTGGGGANGTACATCATGTCCTACAGGTGGGTATATGAATCCAGCCCAAAATTGGTTGTATTTAATGCCATATGACAGTAGTGTTGGCACGACATTTTCACTAGCATCCCACGTTGGTAATCAAACTAGATTAATTGCTGGAATTACTTATATGACTAACAGTTAATTTTATAGACCGAAAAAAGATTATGACACTTACTCAAATTACAGAAAAAGGCATTAAAGATGGTGAAATCATTAATGCCGATATAAATGCCAGTGCAGCTATAGCTGGAAGTAAAATTACCCCTGTCTTTACTTCAAACATAGAAGTACAAAATAATGCTCCCGGAATTACTTTTACTGATAGTAATGACTCCCATCAATTCTATATTCAGACCGATGGTACNGCTTTAAACCTTGTTGATGCTACAGGCAGTACAACAAAAATTGGTATTAGTAATACTGGTCACATAACACTAAGGGGAAACGTAACCGTAAATGATGGTTATTTTGAATTAGCAAATGCTAATCTTTACATAAATGAAAACATAACTCATGCTGGTGACGGAGATACAAGGATAAGGTTTCCTGCAAATGATGCTATTTCTTTGGAAACGGCTGGTAGTAGTAGATTATATATTGATTCGACTGGAAATACAGGTATAAATATATCATCTCCTCAAAGTTTGCTCGAATTAAGTGCAGCAACAGATACAGTGATGGGGATACAATTAGGTCGTGCTGGTGATGCGATTACAGCATCAAGATATATAGGTATTTGTCAAACTAATAATCCAACTAATTTAGCAACTAATTCTGGTTTTAGTGGTATTGAATTTGGTGGACCAGCTTCTACTGATGAAGGTTATTTAGCCTTTCATACCCATGATACTGGAGTTGCGTCTGTTGAACGTATGAGAATTCATAAATCGGGCTTTATAGGTTTTGGTACTCAATCACCAAACAGGTTAATGCACGGTTATGGTGTTACACCAATTCTTAAACTAGAAGCAACTAACAATGAAGCTTATATACAATTAAAAACATTAGACACATCTAATGCTAATGAAACTTATATAGGACTTGTCAGTGGTGATATTTATATGTCAACTTCTGGTACAGGATCTAGTGGTAATGGAGAAAGATTAAGAATTAAAGCTAATGGTCGGGTTGGTATAAATGCCTCAGCTCCCGGAGCTACGTTAACCGTTTATGATGCTAATGGAGATAACGTCACAGCATTTTTTCACACAACCGCAAATGCTAATTATATACAACTTTCGGATAGTCAAAATGCACATTCTTATATAGCTAAAGAAAATAACGGTAATTTATCTCAAGTTGCTTTTTATGCTTCTACTTCAACAGGAAACGGTACAGGAAAAGCAGCACATTTTGATTACAGAGGATTAGTACTTCCTGCTGGTAAAGGAATAAGCTTTAGTCCGCATGATGCTACCGTTAGTAATCCCGGATCTGATAGTAATCTTTTAGAAGACTATGAAGAGGGTACATATGTACCAACTGATTCAAGTGGAGCTAATTTAACTTTAACTCAAAACACTACAGCAAGATATACAAAAATAGGAAGATTAGTTAATGTACAGTTTGATATAACTTGGCCGACAAATAGTTCGCCATCTTATGCAGCAATTACTTTACCTTTTACTAACAGTATAGTTTACGGATCAGGAACAGTTGGTTGGACTGATATAGGAAAACCTTTACAAATACATATCAGTACATCAGCAGCAATTATGGATAATGACAGCTCTGAGAAACACGCTCTTAATAGTGAATTGTCAGGCAAAAGAGCTATTGGATCTTTTAGTTATATGACTACCTAGACCGCAGCTAAGTCTTTAAACTAAGCCATAAACCTGTTTATATCGGAGATATATCCTAATGGCATTAGCCGAAACAATAGAATACGACAAGATAGAAGTTGTCGGTCCATACAAAGCGGTACAAGTCCGCAAAGCAACAGTCATCAAAAAAGATGGCACAGAATTAACAAGATCTTTTGAAAGATACGTTTTACATTCAGACCAAGACATAAGTAGTGAACCAGCAGAGGTTCAATCAATATGTAATGCAGTCTGGACAGACGCTGTAAAAACAGCTTATACAGAATTNAAAAAAACTCAAACAACACCCGGAAGTTAAAACATGACAATTACTTGGAAAGTAGAAGAATTAGATAGAGAACTTGCAGACGGATATGTATATCAAGTGCATTATTCAGTTAATGGAGATGATGGTACATATACTTCTAGAGCTGTAGGTAGCATACCTTTAGAAAAGCCAGAAACTTTAATACCATATAAAGATCTTACTGAAGAAACTATTATTAGCTGGGTAAAAGCATCATTAACAAAAGAAAATGCTGACGCAATTACAAATGTAGAAACTGCATTAAACACTGTAATAGCAGAGCAAAAAACACCAACTAAGGGCAAAGGATTGCCTTGGTAACTTGGAAAATCCAAGCATAGATATTCCACCAGTAGAAAATATAAAAACAATATCTATACCTTTACCAACAGCAGATGTTCCTTATTATGTACCTTTAGTAGTTCCTCCAAGTGATCTTAAAGAACCTGAAGGTACTGAACCTGTAGAAACAGCGGAGCCACCTCCACCTCCTACATTACCTCCGCCTTTCCCACCATATCCTTTACCTACCGCAGAAGTTTTAGTACCAACTACTATAGCAGCTGTTACTGCTGTTGCAGCAACGACTGTAACTCAACCTATTATTCAAAATTTAAAGGAAAAAATACAGAAGTTTTTAAATAATAAGATAAAAAAATGGAAGGAAAACCGCCAGAAACAAAAGAAAAAGGATTAATAGGAAAATTAAAAGATGTCGCAGAAGATAAAGAACATCAAATAGAAGTACTAGGTACTTTTGTAAGATTGGGAGTTGTCGTCTGGAGTGGATTCATTATTACNATGAACTACNTNGATATNCCTATGGTTAAGAAATCTGGNAACAGCGATATCACTTTCGTAGCCAGCGTNTTTACGGGCGCACTTGCCACATTCGGTTTGACGACTGGAAAAAACGGCAATGGCAAAAAAATCGACTGCCCTATGGCAAATAAAGACAAACCAAAAGCATGAAGAAATTAATCTTGCTTTTAGCTCTGTTATCACCCAGCATAGCTAGAGCCAATACTATCACCCCTCAGTTCACTACAGGAAGTATGAACGCAACAACAACAACGACACAAACAATTAGCGAAGTTACCCAAAAACAAGTCTTTGGGGCAGCAGTTAATACTTGGTCAGGAAATAACGTAACCCCATCAGCTGATATTTCTACTGTTGGAACAACATTCTCGGTCACAGATAATACTTTACCGTGGACATTAGAAACAACAACAAGAGCAGCTGGTTTAGTAGAGCAGTGGGATACAACAACAAACTACACAATAAACTCTACTACTACCTCACTCTCTGTCTTCTCACAGTAAGCCCAACGTTTGCTGAAGGAGATACAAATAATACTTCAAATCCTGTGGCAGCAGCCACGGGAAATGTAACTAATCAAGCCGTGCAATTCCAAAATAATGGAGCTTCGTCACGGCAGTCTTATGGTCCATCGATTCAATGTAATGGATCAACAATGACGTTTAGTCCTTTCTATATGGGCAACCATACTAATCCATATTCTGAAAAAGAAGATATGGATGGGTTACATCCTTCAAGTTATCAGATAAATGAAAACTGGGGGTTTCAAGTTAACTTTATGGTTCCTCTAGATAGAGAGGGTCTAAAACAATGTAAAGCCATAGCTAAACGTCAAGAAGAAAAGATGCAATTAAATTATGAACTTGTCCGTATAGACAACTGTACAAAATTTATGCAACGTGGCTTTACACTGCTACCCGGATCAAGAGTTTATCACCTTTGTTCTGACGTAGTACCAATTCAATCATTATTAACAAAAGAAAAGAAAGATGTTAGCACTAATAAAACCACTCGTTTTAACTTCTTTAAAAAGTGACAAATTCAAGAAATTTGTAGTAGAACTACTAGAAAAATTAGTTGAATCCACTGATAACGAACTAGACGACAGAGCATTACAGATCGTCAAAAAAGGTTTAGATATCGAATAATCGTAGGGTACAAACATACCTAGACAAAATTACAAGCCCCTTACAGGCGATTCTGGAGGGGCATTTTTTATGAAAATTACTATGACAGCCCCTAAAAAGCTTAAAACTGGTAAAAACCAAGGTAAGACTCAAGTTAGAGGACCATCTAATAGATATAAAGAGTTTTATGAATCTTGGAAAACAGACTATGTTGGACCAGCTATGCAAGACATGGTTAAGAAAAAAAAGAAGAAAAACAGTAGAACTGCTTAATTATGAAAAAGGCAACTGAAGAGCAATTTAATGAACTCCACCAGTTAGTCACACAAGAATTTTTAGACAGAGTAAAAAGCGGTGAAGCTAGTACTCAAGACTTAAAAGCAGCCTGTGATTGGCTGAAGACAAACGATATATCAGGTGTTGCCTACAACGGCAGCCCATTATCTAAGTTGGCAAACTTACTGCCAGAAGTAGACCCAGATCTAGTACAGGCGAAACTATATGGCAAATACCAAAGGAGCTAAGTATGCCAATGGCAACTATAAAGCTCAACAAAAGAAATACAACAAAACAAAAAAGGGGTTAGAACTACGTGTCGCTGCGAATGCTATCAACCGAGCCAAAGGTACTTATGGCAATGGTGATGGGCTTGACTCGGCTCACAAAAAAGGCAAAGAAGGAAGCAAAAATCCACAAGATGCAGTTAAACAAAAACCATCTAAAAACAGACAAAGCAGACTCAAAATACGTAAACCAAAAAGCTATACAGCATGACCCCTCTACTACCTAGTCCAAAACATTATTTATACAACTTAATAACCATGACAAGTCCTGACGCTAAGAAGCTCTGGAGAAGAGCTATAAAAGAGCACTTCAATTGTACATGTGTTTATTGCGGAGAAACTTATGAAATTAATGAACTTACACTCGATCATGTCCATCCTCGTTCAAAAGGTGGACAAGACCTTACGACCAATGTCGTATGTGCCTGTCAGAAGTGCAATCAGGATAAAGGTAGTAGAAACTGGCTCCACTGGATGAGAGACAGATTTGGACATAGCCCACATAGAGAACGAACGATAAGCGACCACATCGCTGCATAACTAATACACCCAAGAATAATAACCGCCCCGCAAGGGGCTTTTTTAATGAAAAATACTGATAAGCATCGAGATTTTTTTAAAGCTGAAGGTAAAAAACTTTTACAAAAAAACCCAGAAATAACACCCGGCGAAGTAAGAAATATTCTTGAAGCTAAACATGGGAAGATGCATTGGAAAGAAGATGGATCAGTACCAAAAAAAGGCGAGAAAGGTTTTGACTTTAAATTTAAACCTATGGGTCGTATTAAAAAGGGACCTAATGAAGGTAAAAAAAATACTTTCCAAATTGAAAGCTTAGAGAAAAAGAAAAATAGAAACGTAACTAATACACAAAACAGGAAGACTGCTGGTGACGTACAGACTGTAGGTAAAAAAGATTTTCCTAAAGTTGGTAAAGGTACAGGTTTAGAAGCACATCATAAACGTGGATTAAATTTATATAGACCTATTTATGAAGGTTTAAATAATAAACAAGCATTATCTTTGTCTAAATGGTTTGTTAGTAAAGGTTTTCCATTAGGAGACAAACTTGCTAACGCAGATATTTTACCTAAAGGTCCTCATAGACATATCCATAACTATATGGAAAAAGAGGGTTATACAGAGTTTAAAT
>FUFK010070555.1_pt1 | contig 16966 bp, 26 predicted proteins | sample 1021851 | NCBI WGS metagenome assembly FUFK01 (sample SAMEA51879418, study PRJEB19060) | metagenome | reverse complement strand
CAGACTTAAACGAAACTTCATTAGAGCAAGCAATGATTGACATTGCAGCGCTAACTGATGAAAGAGGTTTAAAAATTGCAGCTAAAGCCGTTAAGATGATCATTCCATCGCAACTACAATTCACAGCTGAAAGACTTATGGCTTCTGCTGGTAGAGTTGGAACTGCTGATAATGATGTCAACGCATTAAGATCTATGGGGATGATTCCTCAAGGTTACTCTGTTAATAATTTCTTAACAGACACAGATGCGTTCTACATTATCACAGACGTGCCAAATGGTATGAAACATTTCGAAAGATCTCCATTGACTACTAAAATGGAAGGTGACTTCGATACTGGNAANGTNAGATACAAAGCTAGAGAAAGATACGTATTTGGNGTATCTGACCCTAGAGGNATNTNNGCATCACCAGGTGCTTAATNNATAATTTTGTGGCGGGACACAATCCCGCCACATTGATAAATTAGAAAGGAAAAATGCCTACAAAAAAGTTTAGAGTACAAATCTTTGCATATAAAATGCATGCTGATTTTGTTATAGAGAGCATCGATGCGCCATTAGATATCGAAAATGCAATAGTTGACAAACTAGGAAAAAAAGATATAAAATGGGATTATCTTGGAGAAATGAATGATCCCAAGATACATAGAATAACCTATGAGGAGGTTATCGATGGAGAAAACGATGCAACATCTAAACGACCTTTACACGAAGAAAAGGGGTCTGGATCTCGAATGGGAGCAGGAGCATCTTAAAGAGGGTAGATATACTCTCAATATGGTTAAGATTGACAGAAAAGTCAGAGAAGTAATTAGCCATATAAAACTTGCAGAAGCTAAAAAACAGCATTTGCAAAATAAGATAGAAGGTTCTGCACCACAAGTTTCTGTAGCTACTTAATAAAAAGCTACATCGTTGGAAAAATCCAATCCACATTACAGGCCCTCTTGCGCTCTACTCAAATCTGCTATATAAAACTAATTACTATACAATTAATTAGAACATAGACGCGTATAGTCGACGGCCTAGAGACTATGTTCGGAAAACTAGGAGGATATAATTATGGCTAAAACTACATTTTCAGGTCCAGTGCTTGAAGGAAAAGAAGGTGTAAACATTGAAACTAAAACTTCAAATTACACTGTACTAACTTCTGATTCAGGAAAAACTTTTGTTTCTGAAACTGACGGAGTTGTATTTACATTACCAGCAATCGCAGTTGGTTATGTATTCAAGTTTGCAAACAATGCACCTGACGGAGCAAACGCTCTAACGATCAGTCCTAATGCATCTGACGGAATCACTTATGCTGGTTCATCTACAGATGACAAAGACTTAATCAATACAAAAGCCACTTCTAAACAAGGGGACTTCGTTGTTATTGCATCTTTAGATGGAACTACAGCATGGCAAGTTACTCAAGTTAGAGGAACTTTTGCTAAAGAATCGTAATAGTTAATTTAGTGTGGGGCTTAGGCCCCACATCAATTTTAAGGAGAAACAAATATGTCATCGGATCAAAAATTTACGACGATAACAAGTACAGGACAAGTTAAAACCATTTCTGGTGGATCTACAGATTTAGGACCTGCAAGAATAACTTACATCCAATGTGAAGGTGTTGCGTCTTCTAAACTTATTTTAAGAGATGGAACAAGCGGAAGTGGAGATAAAGTTTTTGAAGCAGACTTTGGAACTGAAGGTTTGGATATATATGTGCCAGGAAACGGGATTAGATTTACAACAGGTGTTCACGCAACAATAACTAATACTACATCTGTTACACTTGGCTATACTGGCTAGGAGTTTAAATGGCTAATACAACTTCGGGAACTACAGCGTTCGACAAAAATTTTTCTATTGATGAAATAATAGAAGAAGCTTTTGAAAGACTAGGTATTGAAAACGTAACTGGTTATCAGTTAAAGACTTCAAGAAGATCATTAAATATAATGCTTCAAGAATGGGGTAATAGAGGTATTCACTATTGGGAAATAGATGAAACTAATATTGATCTTATAGAAGGACAATCAGATTACGACTTTTTCAGAGCTAGTGGTGATGGCACGAGTGCAGTTACTACACCTACTAATGGTCTTTTTGGAATGTCCGATGTTCTTGAAGGACAATTAAGAAGTAATAGAACACAAACAACTCAATCAGATAGTCCAATGACAAAAGTTGATAGATCAACTTATGCAGGGTTTTCTAATAAATTATCTAAAGGCACACCTAATCAATATTGGGTAGAAAGATTTATAGATAAAGTTAGAATACACATTTATCCAACACCGGATTCAACAAATGCATCTAAAGATATGCACATATATTTTATAAAAAGAATTCAAGATGCAGGAGCATATACTAATGCAGTTGATGTTCCTTTTAGATTTGTACCATGTATGGTTTCAGGTTTAGCATACTATCTATCTATGAAGTATGCACCACAACTAATGCAAGGTATGAAACTAGTTTATGAAGATGAGTTTCAAAGAGCATTACAGGAGGATGGGTCAGCTTCAAGTACACATATTACACCTAAAGCTTATTACCCAGGTACATAATGGCAAAGTACGCAACAGGAAAAAAAGCACTAGCTATATCTGATAGATCAGGTTTACAATTTCCTTATCGTGAAATGGTAAGAGAATGGAATGGATCGTTTGTGCACATATCAGAGTTTGAACCAAAGCAACCACAATTAGAACCAAAACCTATGAATGGTGATGCAATATCATTACGTCATGTTAGACCAGACAGAACAGAGCCAGCAGTTCCAAAACTTTTACCTGTTAATCCATTTACAATTACAAATGCATCTACAACTGTAACTGTTAATGAACCAAATCATGGTAGATCTTCAGGTCAAACAGTTAGATTTAGAGATGCAACTAATGTTGTTAATTTACCTGCAGCAACAATAAATTTAGCTGCAGGGTATACAATTACTAAAGTTAATGATAATAGTTATACGTTTGTGTCAGGAGTTACAGCTTCAACGACACAAAAAGGAGGAGGGAGTTTTGCTTCTGCAGGTCCCGTAACAATATCGCCATGATAAAATATATTATTAATAAAATTAAAAATTTATTTTACCCAGAGAGACAAGATCCACATCTTGTTTTATATGAAGAAGTAAAACCAGAACACTGTTCTAAACACAGCAGATTTAGAAAAAGCTGTCCTGAGTGTAAGGAGTTAATCGTATAATGGCATACACTTTATCAAACTTACAAGATGATATTAGAAACTATACTGAAGTAGATGACTCAGTTTTTTCTACAGCTGTTTTAGATACTATAATTAAAAATGCAGAGAATAGAATTTACAGAGAATCTGACTCTGATGATAACAGATTTTACGCTACATCTAATCTACAGTCTGGTAGTAGATATGTAACAATACCATCAGATCTTAGATCTATTAGATATGTTCAATTAAAAGATACAACAGTATCTCCAAACGTTCAGAGTTTTTTAGAAAAAAAAGAAACTAGTTATATGGCAACTTTTTATGATACTCCTGGAACGGCACAAGGTCTTCCTAAGTATTATGCTAACTGGGACGCTAATTTTTGGGTAGTTGCACCTACACCAAATGCCAACTATGAGATAACTTTAGCTTATGTTAAGCAGCCAGACACTATTACATCTGGAACTCCAAGCACTTCTGGAACTTATTTATCGAATAAATATCAGGACCTATTACTGTATGCAGCATTGGTAGAAGCATATGGATACTTGAAAGGTCCCACAGATATGTTACAATACTATGAGCAATCTTATCGAAGAGCTCTTGCATCGTACTCTATCGAGCAACAAGGTAGAAGACGCCGAGACGAATACCAAGATGGTGTTATTCGTACTCCTATTAAATCACCATCACCATAATTAAGGAGAAAAAAATATGGCTAATGTAATACCTGACTCTTTTAAAACAGACCTGTTAAAAGGAACGTTTAATTTTGATTCATCTGGTGGATCAACTTTTAAACTTGCTTTATACACAGACATATCAGGATTAACGACATCAACAACGGCGTTTACTACTACAAACGAAGTTAGTACATCTGGTACAAACTATACATCTGGTGGAAACACATTAACTAATAGTGGAGTTTCAGTAGGAAGTAACATTGCATTTGTTGATTTTGCAGATTTAACTTTTTCATCTGTAACGTTATCAGCGGTAGGGGCTTTGATTTATAAGAGTGGCGGTTCTAATGAAGCAGTATTAGTTTTAGATTTTGGTGGAACAAAAACAGCAACTAACGGAGATTTTGTTGTTCAGTTTCCAACTGCATCTAGTTCTGCAGCTATTATTAGATTAGGCAACGCGTAATATTTTTGGAGTAGTAAATGGCATTTGTATTAAATGACAGGGTAAAAGAAACTACCACTACTACAGGCACAGGAACTATTTCTTTAGCTGGTGCTGAAACCGGCTTTGAAACTTTTGTAGCTGGTATTGGTACAACTAATAAAACTTTTTATGCTATAGAATTACCAGGTAATGCTGAATTTGAAGTTGGCATAGGAACTGTTACTGACGCTAGTCCTGATACTATATCTAGAGATACCGTTATCTCCTCGTCAAATTCTGATAGTAAAGTAGATTTTTCTGCAGGAACAAAAAATGTTTTTTGTACTTATCCTGCATCTAGAGCTCCGTCTGCAAGTATGACGGCTTCAACTTATGCTTTTAATCATTCAGCAACTTTATCGGATGATCAAACAATTAGTAATGCAGTGTTAGCAGGACCAGTTACAGTAACTGGGACTCAAACAATAACAGGAACGGTAGTAGTAGTTTAATGTCAAAAATAGAAGTAAATACAATTGAACCACAATGCGGAACTACCTTAACACTAGGTGCTTCTGGTGATACAGTAGCTTTAGCAAGTGGAGCATCTCAATCAGGTTTTGGTAGAACAGGAACAGTAGACTGGCAAACAGGATCAATTAAAACATCAGATTTTACAGCTGTTGATGGTCAAGGTTTTTTTGTAGATACAAATGGTGGCGTAGTCGTAGCTACTTTACCAACAGGATCTGCTGGTTCTATTGTTTCTTTTCAAGACTATAGAAATACTTTTGATACAAATAATTTCAAAATAACTCCAGCTGGTAGTCAAAAAATTAATACGGGAGCAGGTTCAGTATTATTAAGCACAGAAGGTGAAGGTATAACTTTAGTGTATATTGATTCAACAGTTGGTTGGAGATCAATTCAAGATAATGTTTTTGCGGATGTAGGTTCTAATTTCATAACAGCTACGGGTGGGACAGAATCAACATCAGGCGATGATAAAATTCATACATTTACAAGTCCAGGAACTTTTACAGTTCAATCTCTTGCTGTAAGTGCTCCAAATAATGTAGTTTCATATATGGTTGTAGCTGGTGGTGGTGGAGCTGGAACAGGATCAAATGTTTCAGGACAGACTGGCGGTGCAGGTGGAGGTGCAGGTGGTTTTAGAGAAACAAAATCTCCAGTAACACCTTATACAGCTAGTCCTTTATGTGGAGCAAGCACTCCGGGAAATGTAATTACAGTTACAGCAACAGCTTTTCCAATCACAGTTGGTGGAGGTGGAGCAGGTGGTTGTCAAACAGGTCCTTTTACTAGTGGATTTCAAGGAACAGTTGGATCAAATTCAATATTTTCAACTATAACATCAGCAGGTGGTGGTAAAGGTGGTGCTGGTGGACCTTCACCAGGAGGTGATGGAGGCAATGGTGGATCAGGTGGAGGTGCAGGTGCAAATAATTGCACAGCAGGATCTGGAAATACTCCTCCAACAACTCCGGCTCAAGGGACTAATGGCAACACCGGTGCTAGTAATGCAGGTGGTGCTGGAGGTGGGGCAACAGCTGCAGGTGGAGCATCAACAAATAATAATGGTGGAGATGGTGGAGCAGGAGCAACAACAAACATTTCAGGAAGCCCAGTAGCTCGTGCTGGTGGTGGTGGAGGTGGTGCACCAGGTAGTAAAGGCACTGGTGGAACAGGTGGTGGCGGAGAAGGTCGTGAAGGACCTAATGGTTCAGGAGCAGATGGAACAGCTAATACTGGTGGCGGTGGTGGTGGAGCTGTTAGTAGCTCAAATTGTATTCCTACATCTGGTGGTAATGGTGGTTCTGGTGTGGTAATAATAAGGTATAAAGTTCAATAATTATGACAAGTACAATTAAAGTAAACAATATACAAAATGCATGTGGCACAAATATTATTAAAAGATGTGGCACTACCACAACGGTAGGATCTGGAGCTTCTAATCCAATCGTTGTTTGTGGATCTACAGTTACAATAGGTAGATGTGGTGGGACTGTGTCTCTTGCATCAGGTGCAACACAATCAGGTTTTGGTAGAGCAGGTTCTGTTAATTGGCAAACAGGTAGTATTAAGACAAGCACATTTACAGCAGTAGATGGTGAAGGTTATTTTGTAGATACATCAAGCGGAGCTGTTACAGCAAATTTACCTGCTGGAAGTGCAGGTGCCATTGTAGCTTTTGCTGATTACACAAGAACTTTTAGTTCAAACAATTTAACAATATCACCAAATGGATCCAATAAAATTGGTGGTGTAGCACAAGACACAACATTAACCGCAGATGGTCAATCAGCAACGTTTGTTTTCGTTGATGCAACAGAAGGTTGGATTAACGTTCAGGAAACATCTGATACAAAAACAGGAATTCCTCCACTTATAAAAGCAACTGGTGGAACAGAAACTACTTGTGGAAATTTCAAAATTCATACATTTACAGGACCAGGAACTTTCACTGTTAATTGTGTTGCTACAGAACCTCCAGCTCCAGAACATAATATTGTAAGTTATATAATAGCTGGTGGTGGTGCTGCTGGCGGTGGAGCAGGAGTATCACAACACGTTGGTGGTGGCGGTGGTGCCGGTGGTTTTAGAGAAGTTAAAAATTCACCAATAGATTCTTATACAGCAAGTCCTAAAGATGGTTTTTCAACACCTGGAAATAGAGTTACAGTTACAGCTCAGGCTTATCCAATTGTAGTTGGAGCAGGAGGAACTTCTCCTGGCTCAGGTCCACAACGAGGTGGAAACGGTAATGTTTCAAGTTTCGCAGGAATATCAGCAGCAGCAGGTGGTGGAGGTGGAGCATTAGGTCATCCTTCTGCACCTTCATGTAGAAATGGTGGTGATGGAGGATCTGGTGGTGGAGGATCTTCACAAACAGCGGGTCCTGGAGGAGCTGGAAATTCACCTCCAGTAACTCCTCCTCAAGGAAATGCTGGAGCACAAGGAGTTGATGCACCACCTGATTTAAGAGCAGGAGGAGGTGGTGGAGCTGTTGGCGCAGGAACTCAAGGTTCTCCGTCAGGAACTACAGGAACAGGTGGCGCAGGAGCAACATCAAATATTACAGGTAGTCCAGTAGGTTATGCTGGTGGCGGTGGTGGTGGAGCAACATGTATGTCAGGTCCTAAAACGAGTAGTCCAAGCCCAGATGGTTCTGGTGCTGCTGGAGGTGATGATGGTGAAGCAGGTAATGCTGCAACTAGCAACAGAGCTGGTGGAGGTGGTGGTGCTGGTGGATCTACTGGTAATCCTGCAAATCAACTTGGTGGTAATGGTGGTAGTGGTGTGGTAATTATAAGGTATAAGTTTCAATAGGTAAATTATGAGTGAAGTAAAAGTAAATAAAATTAGTCCAAGAACAAATTGTGGCACAGTTCAGTTAGGAGATAGTGGTGACACTATCACAATTCCTTCTGGTGCAACAATTACTAACAATGGAACACAGACAGGCTTTGGTAGATCAGGATCAGTAGATTGGCAAACAAGTTCAATTAAAACTTCTACATTTACAGCTGCAGATGGAGAGGGTTATTTTATAGACACATCTAGTGGAGGTGTTACTGTAAATTTACCTGCAGGTTCTGCTGGAGCAATTGTTGCATTTGCAGATTACACAAGAACTTTTTCCACAAACAATTTAACTATTGTTCCAAATGGCTCTAATAAAATAGGTGGGACTGCTGCTAATGCAACTTTAGATACAGATGGAGAATCAGCTACATTTGTTTTTGTTGATGCCACTGAAGGTTGGATTAATGTACAACAAACTCAAACATCGGTGGAGGGAAGAGTATTTTTAGCTGCAACAGGTGGTACTGTTACAACTTCAGGAGATTTTAAAATTCATACTTTTACAAGTCCAGGTACTTTTTGTGTTTCTGCTATTTCAACTGTACCTGCAGAAAATACAGTTTCATATTTAGTAGTTGGTGGTGGTGGAGCTGGTGGAAATCCTGATAGGTCTGGCGGTGGTGGCGGTGGTGGTTTTAGAGAAAACAAAAGTCCCGTTGACACTTATACTGCATCACCAATAGAAGGATCATCAGATGTTGCAGTTACAGCAACAGCTTTTCCAATAACCGTTGGTGCAGGAGGAACAGTATCAGTGCCTGCTTGTGGTGGAAGTGGATCAAATTCAGTATTTTCAACAGTCACATCTGCTGGTGGAGGAGCCGGCGGTGGTTATAATCACCCTAATAATGGAACTCCAGGTGGATCAGGCGGAGGAGGATCTATCGGTTCTGGAACTGGTGGAACAGGAAATACTCCACCTGTAAGTCCGGCACAAGGTAAGAATGGTGGATGTGGGCCATCTTCCCTCCCATCTTCTGCTAGTGGAGCTGGAGGAGGCGGTGCTACAGTTGCTGGTACTCCTGCCCCATCAAGTGCATCAGGAGCTGGCGGAAATGGTGCAACAACAAATATTAATGGTTCACCTACAGCTTTTGCTGGAGGTGGCGGTGGTGGTGGATGTTCGTCACCAGGTTCTGCTGGTGGATCTGGCGGAGGTGGAACTGGAGGAAGATTAGCTCCCCCAGTTGCTACAACTGGTGGAACTGCAAACACTGGAGGTGGCGGTGGTGGAGCTGGACCAGGTGCTGGTACAGGAACAGGTGGCTCTGGTATAGTAATAATAAGGTATAAATTTCAATAGTTGAATGGTAATTAAAATTAATATATAAGGAGAAACATTATGGCACATTTTGCAAAACTAGGAGCTAACGGAAAAGTTATTCAAGTGTTAACTATGGATAATGATAAGATGTTAAATGCTGATGGTGTTGAGGATGAAACAGTAGGTCAACAGTGGTTAGAAACACACAACAACTGGCCTGCACAAATGTGGATTCAAACATCTTACAACACATCTGGTAACAAACATCATTCAGGTGATAACTCAAAAGCATTTAGAGGAAACTATGCAGGCATAGGTTATGAATGGGACGAAGATAATCAAATCTTTTGGCCTAAAAAACCTTTTCCATCTTGGGTAAAAAATATGACAACTGCTGGTTGGGATTCACCAATTGGTGATGCTCCTGCATTAACTGCAGAACAACAATCACAAAACGAAGCTGGTACTAATCAATGGATTTATTATTGGAATGAATCAGGCCAGTCTTGGGACTTGACAGACGATTTAGCATAATTTAAAAAGGTATGTGGTATGCAAAAGAAAGTATTATCTGAAATAGCATTATATTATGGTGATGTGGCAATGCCTAAAGATTGGGACATTGACCGAGATAAATTATCAGGCGATATTTTACAATCAGTAATTAAAAACAAAGATTTTCCATTCTCACGAACTTGGGATATGTTAAATACCTATATGCGAGATCACGTTAATCTTGAGTATGGTTTTAGTTTAATCAATAAAGAAACGTGGGGTAATATTTATAAACCTAGCGAGACCACAATTCCTTTATTAAATATAGATCCAGTGGATTTACGAAACTCTCCAGATTACACATTGTTATATGGCGTTAAAGTCAAAGATTGTAGTGTTAGAATACACTATGAAGATAACAGACGTAAAGGAAGAAGCTGGGATATACCACTGACTAATAATAAATTTATTATGTTTCCATCAACTAATATGTATTATTTAACTAACAATCAAAAGGATAGTTTAAACTTTGTGCAAACTATAACATATGAATATATCTAATTACTATTGGTATTTTAAAAGTGCACTCACACCAAGATTTTGTGATGAAGTAATACAATATGCTAATGCACAAAAAGAAGTTATGGCTAGAACAGGTGGGTTTGGTGAAAAAAAATTAAATAAACAAGAAGTATTAAATATGCAAAGAAAAAGAAAGTCAGATTTAGTATGGCTTAATGACCCTTGGATATATAAAGAATTACACCCATACGTTCACGAAGCGAATAGAAATGCCGGTTGGAACTTTGATTGGGAAAGATCTGAATCTTGTCAATTTACAAAATATAAATTAAATCAATATTATGATTGGCATTCAGATGGTTGGCCAAAACCCTATGATCGACCAGGAAATCCAGAACACGGTAAAATTCGAAAACTATCTATGACTTGTCAGTTAACAGATGGTTCAGAATATGAAGGTGGTGAATTAGAATTTGATTTTAGAAACTATGATCCACATATGAGAGACGAATCAAAACATAGAGTACAATGTAAAGAGATATTACCAAAAGGATCTATTATTGTATTTCCTAGTTTTGTGTGGCATAGAGTTAAACCAGTAACATCAGGTACAAGATATAGTCTTGTGGTATGGCATTTAGGGAGGCCTTTTAGATAATGTTTATAAATAGTTATTTTCCAACTGTAATATGGAGTGAAGAAAAACCAGAGTATGTTAAATCATTAAACAAAGCATCTAATAAATATATTAAAGATGCAAGAACAAGAGAGAAAAAATTTATAAAAGAACACGGTGACTTTGGAAGAAGTTATCATTCAACACCACTTACAGCTGACAATGATTTTTTAGATTTTAGAAACTATGTTGGTCAAAAATCTTGGGAATATTTAGATCACCAAGGTTATGATATGTCACAATATCAAACTATGTTTTCTGAATTATGGGTACAAGAATTTGCTAAAAAAGGTGGTGGTCATCACTCTGCACATATACATTGGAATCAACATGTATCAGGTTTTTATTTTTTAAAGTGTAGTGATAAAACATCGTTTCCAATCTTTCACGAACCAAAGACTGGTGCAAGATGTACAAAATTAAAAATGAAACCAGATTTAAAAGGTGTATGGCCTGGTCATGAACAATTTCATTTACGCCCAAAACCAGGAACATTAATTATATTTCCAGGTTATTTAGAACACGAGTATGCAGTAGATTTTGGTAAAGAACCATTTAGATTTATACATTGGAATATACAAGCAGTGCCAAAAGAAATGGCTAAAGATGTTTAAAGTAAAAAGTAATTTTTTTAAAAAAGATGATTTTAATAAAATGAAATATATTGTTACTCACCCTAATTTTAATTATTTTTTACAAACTTCGGTAGTAAAAAAAGATGATAATATTTATTTTAGTCATATTTTTTATAATGATGAAGAAATAAAAAGTCCTTTTTACAAAGACATTGTAATACCATTTATTAATAAATTAAAAATTAAAAAATTGTTAAGATCAAAATTAAATTTGTATCCTAAAACACATGAACAAATTATTCATGGTTTTCATACAGACAGACCAGATAAACATAATGTTGTTTTATTTTATTTTAACACAAACAACGGTCAAACATTATTTAAAAATAAAAAAATAAATTCTAAAGAAAATAAAGTTGTAATATTTGATGGTTCTTTAGAACACTCTAGTACGACTTGCACCGATGAAAATTATAGAATCACTTTAAATATAAATTATGAGTTTTAAAAAAAATAAATATACAATTATTCGCCAAGCAATATCAAAAGATTTAGCGGCTTTTGTTAGAAATTATTTTTGTATGCAAAAACAAGTTTATGATACTTGTAAAGAAGCTAAATATTTTTCTCCATTTGAAAATATACTTGGATACTATGAAGATCCAGTAAATGGTCAAATACCAAATACTTATTCTGCTTATGGTAATATTGCTATGGAAACTTTATTACTTAAATGTCAACCAGGTATGGAAAAAGCTACAGGATTAAAATTATATCCAGCTTACACTTATGCAAGAATATACAAAAAAGGTGATGAATTAAAAAGACATAAAGATAGATTCTCTTGTGAGATATCTACTACTATGAATCTTGGTGGTGATGATTGGCCTATATATTTAAGTCCAAATGAAAATGTAGGTATACCGGATGGTAAAAAAATAACTACTGTTAGCCAAGCAAAAGGTGTTAGAGTGGATTTAAAACCTGGTGATATGCTAGTTTATTCTGGCTGTGAGCTAGAACATTGGAGAGAAAAATTCAAAGGCAAAGAGTGTGTACAAGTTTTTCTGCATTATAACAATCGTAAGACTCCGGGAGCGAGGGATAACATGTTTGACAAGCGTCCACATTTAGGTCTTCCTTCCTGGTTTAAACGATGATATAATTCTTAGATGGAGGCAGGGCACCACCACATACCCCCTGTCTCCTTTTAAGGATTATATTATATGTATTTTGGAGGAACACCCTTTGCAGCGTCTCCTTTTGGAGATCCCGGTTTTAACCCTAACGCTTTTGTTAATGTTACTGGTTCTAGAATAAACGAATCTACTGGATCAGTTACATTAGTCGGTAAGGCTAATTTTGCGGTAACGGGTAGTAGAGTAAATTTCTCAATAGGTAATACTACAATTATAGAAGGTGTTGGTGTTATAGTTACACCTGACGGATCACAAGTTAATATTTCTACAGGTGATCCAACTATTGTAGCTAAAGCTGTAACTGCCATTACAGGAAGCAGAGTAAATTTAAATACAGGCACACCTACTTTTGCTTCTAAATATTCTGTAACAGGAAGTAGAGTAAATTTAAATACTGGATCACCAACTATAGTTGGAAAAGCAGTTGTTGAACCTGATGGCTCACAAATTAATTTAAATACAGGTGATGTAACAATATCTGCAGATGCGGTGGTATCTGTAACAGGTAGTAGAATAAATTTAACAATTGGTAATGCTGATGTAGCAGCAAATGCAACAGTATCTGTAACAGGAAGCAGAGCAAACTTATCTTCTGGAACAGTAACAATAACTGCGGACGCTACAGTTTTACCAACAGGATCTAGAGTAAATTTAGCTACATCAGATGTTTTAATTAGAAAATGGGATGGTATAGTGCCGGGAGTTTCAATGACTTGGGATAGCACAAGCTTCCCAACAGCGAGGTAATAAATGTATTTTGGAGGATCGTCATTTGCAGCAGCACCATTTGGAAGTTCTGGTGGTATTAGTATTAGAGCTGCAGTTACTGGTAGTAGAGTAAATTTAAGTTCAGGTTCTCCAGTTATAATTGGTAAAGCTCTTGTTGTTCTTACAGGTAGTAGAATAAACGCAACAATTGGTAATGTTACAACTAGAGTTGATCAACAAGTGGCAGTAACGGGTAACAGAATAAACCTTGCAACAGGCACGGTAGATGTGATATCATGGAACCCGGTTCCCCCAGGGGTGAATCAAACATGGGTCCCTATTGACCCACTAAACCCATAGGAGAAATATGGCATCAAGTACGTCGAGTGATTTAAAACTAGAATTAATAACAACAGGTGAAAAATCTGGTACCTGGGGTACAATTACAAATACAAATTTACAGATATTAGAACAAGCAGCTAGTGGTTATATTGCTGTTGATGTTGCATCAAGTGATGTGGCTTTAGCTTTATCAAACCATGCTGTATCAAACGGTAAAAATTTATACTTTAAACTTACAGGAACTTTAGCTGCAAATAGAACAGTTACTATGCCTGACTCTGCAGAAAGAGTATTTATTGTAGAGGATGGAACTACTAGATCTACAAGTAACTATACATTAACAATTAAAACAGTATCTGGCACAGGTGTTGCATTACCAGTGGGATCTAAATGTCTAGTATACTCAGATGGTACAAATGTTAATTTAGGTATAAGACAAAAAGGATATTACACACCTACAACTGCATATACTGCTGTAGACGGTGATCAATTATTAATTGATACATCAGGAGGCGGTATTGGATCAGCAATTACTATAACTTTACCAGCATCACCAAGTGTAGGATCAGAAGTAACTTTTATTGATAGTGGTGCTAACTTTGCATCAAACAATTTAACCATAGCTAGAAATGGCTCAAATATTTTAGGTGCAGCCTCTAATTTAGTTGTGTCAACAAACGGCGCTGCCTTTACATTAGTATTTGTAAATGCAACAAGAGGCTGGGCATACAAAGATAAAATATAGGAGCACGGACCATGGCTCTAGTAGAGTACAAATTTAAACCCGGCATAGATAAACAAAATACCGAGTCAGGAGCAGAAAACCGTTGGGTTGATTCTGACAACGTAAGATTTAGATATGGCCTACCAGAAAAAGTTGGTGGTTGGTCCTCTCTCGTAACAGACACAATAGTAGGTGTAGCAAGAGCACAACATGCTTTTGTTGATATTGCTGGTAATAGATATGTAGCTATTGGAACAGATAAGTTTTTATTGTTATACTTTGAAGGTAAATTGTATGACATNACACCANTAAAAACAACTTTAACAAGTGCAACTATTGCAACTACAAATGCATCACCAACATGNACAATTACAAAGTCTGGACACGGNNTATCTGTTGGAGANATAGTACAACTTGATAGTGTTACANTACCAAGTGGTACAGGNTTTAGTGCATCNGATTTTGAAGACAAAAACTTTCAAGTAATAACAGTTCCAACAACAAGCACATTTACAATAACACAATCATCTAATGCTAGTGGTACAGTATCAACAGGTGGTAGTTTAAGTATTAAACCTTACGAGCCTGTNGGACCAAGAGCACANTCATATGGTTATGGTTGGGGTATTGCTGGTTGGGGTNNTGGTAANTGGGGTGANGCAGCAGCTGCAACTGATGTAACACTAGAACCAGGTTTATGGTCATTAGATAATTTTGGACANGTATTAGTTGCAACAATAATGAATGGTAAAACTTTTACATGGAACGCTGGAGCATCTACACCNTTAGAGACNAGAGCTTCTACAGCAACATCAGGATTTNCNACAACNANTAATCCAACAGCAACAAGAGTTAGTTTAATATCTCCAACAACTCGACACTTANTACACTTTGGAACAGAAACAACTATTGGTGATACNACNACACAAGATGANATGTTTATAAGATTCTCGGATCAAGANGATATAAATACATTTACTCCTTCAGCTATTAANACTGCAGGAACTTTAAGATTACAAGATGGTACAAAAATTATAGGNGCTNTAAAAGCAAANGAAGTTATNNTNGTTTGGACNGATAATGCTTTATATACCATGTCATTTATAGGAGCACCTTTTACATTTAGANTAGATCAAGTTGGTACTAACTGTGGANTNATAGGNCANAANGCTGTTGTNGAAATAGATGGATCTGCNTTTTGGTTAAGTTCAAAAGGTTTNTTTCTTTACGATGGTACAGTTAAATCNATACCNTGTAGTGTNGAAGATTTTGTTTATGANAACTTTGATACAACAAAAGGTCAACAAGTTGCNGCAGGATTAAATAATTTATTTACAGAAATTACTTGGTACTATCCAGCNTCTGGATCTGAATACAATGACAAATATGTTGTGTTTAATTATGGTGAATCAGCAGGTGTACCAGGTGGTGTTTGGTATACAGGAACAGAAGCNAGAACAAGTTGGATCGACTCAAACGTTTATCCAAACCCTTTTGCAACAAAATACGATTCTACTGCAGACGGTACGTTTCCTGTAATTGTAGGTCAAGATGGTTTAGGTCAAACAACTTATTTTGAACATGAAGTAGGAACTGATCAAGTTAATCCAAATGGAACTACAACAACTGTTACATCATTCATACAATCGTTTGATATAGACTTAGAACAAAGACAAAGAAATGCACAAGGAAGAGCATCGGGTCCTAAAATATCAGGTGAGTTATTTTTAGCTATGAGAAGATTTGTGCCTGATTTTAAAACACTTGCAGGTAATGCAAAGGTAACTCTAAATGTAAAACGATATCCACAACAAACATCTAGTCAAACAGCTTTGAGTCCTTTTACAATTACATCTAGCACAGATAAAAAAGATACAAGAGCTAGAGGCAGATCTGTTAGTCTTAAAATAGAAAACGATTCATCTAGTGAGTCTTGGAGATTCGGCACATTAAGATTAGATATACAAAATGATGGGAGAAGATAATGGCAAAGATAGCAATTAGAATACCAGAACCAAAAGAACAATATGATTTTTCTAACCAAAAACAAATAAATCGTGCATTAAGTTTGATGAAAGAACAATTAAATTCAACATTCTTAGACGAGATAAAACAGGAGCAAGAGAGATTCTCTTGGTTTTTAAGTGGCTAATATATATACAAATTCAAAGGTAGATTTAACAAGCACAGCTGAGACTGTTGTTTATACAAGTCCAGCAGCAAGTACATCTACAACTGCAACAACTAGTATAATTAAATCAATACTAGTATCTGAAGACTCAGGTAACGCTGACAGTATAACTTTGACATTAACAGATACTTCTTCAAACGTGTTTAGTTTGTTTAAAACAAAGGCTATTTCAGCTAATGCAACAGAGGAATTGCTAACACATCCTCTTGTTATTACAGAGGGAGAGGTTATAAAAGCAACAGCAGCATCAGGAAATAGGTTACATATTGTATTTTCTGTGTTACAAATAACAAGGGATTAATATGGCATTTACAGAACCACCATCAGTTAGATACGAAATAATTAACGGTAAAAAAGTACCAGTAGTTGAGTGTGAAACTGAAGTAGTATTAAGAAATAAAAAGACGGGTCATGAGTATAACTCTGATAAAGAGGCAGAGGATGATATTGCAGATCCAAATACAGACACTGTATACGAAGATGTAACAAGATCTGTAAAAATTAAAGTGGCAGACATGCCACCATTAGGAGCAGGATCAGACGAGTAATGGCTATAACTAGAACACAACAAGCAAGACA
>FUFK010797424.1_pt1 | contig 16972 bp, 26 predicted proteins | sample 1021851 | NCBI WGS metagenome assembly FUFK01 (sample SAMEA51879418, study PRJEB19060) | metagenome | reverse complement strand
TATTTTCTTCGTTAAAATCATAATCTCGATACCCGGCCGTCCCGTAATTCTCAAAGACCTCATTGGACCAAAGGTCGCGGAAATCACGCGAAAGAAACTGAGCATCGGCAGGCGATATAGTGATGAATAACGCCGAAATGCATAGAGCAAGTAGTTGAGTCATTGACTTATAACAGTTAAGCAATTTCTCTCACCACGCTACGCCAATCGATCCGACCGAAACACTTTCAGTCGGATTTAAATCGACAACTAGTTTATACAAATACATGCCTGGAGCAACCAGATAACCCGCGTCGTCACGCCCATCCCAACGCACTAAAGAAGACAAACGACCTGAAGCCACTCTTTCATACGATTCCGTATGCACTCGGCGACCCGACAGAGTGTATATTTCCAATCTGAGGGTAACGCCCTCAACGCGGCCCAAAGTGAAACGCAACGCCATTTCGTCGTTTACACTATCTCCGTTCGGTGTAAAAACCGAAGACGNAGATTCNACATCCTGNAGAATTGGTATCTCGAAGTCGTCCGTNGTNACANTCAATGCAAACGGTTCACCACTTAACTCGTTTACTCCCATGCGCTCATCTGTCTTGAGTGGATTTTGCGACTGAGGTGAGAAAAGNAACGAAGAAAAATCGTGTTTAGCGGAGAGTAAACGGGTGGAAAAAGGTATTGTGAGCTCGACGCTTTGATCTATNAATGGCGAAAAGTGTATGACTAGGGAATCATCTGTAACGTAAGATCTGTCCGAATCCACACNCGCTTGTCCAGTCNAAGAAATAGCATCGAAATCCACCACGGCAGGCCATTGAGTAAGTATGGCTATATGACTTACACCCTCACCTTCTACACCGTCCATCCCAATCTGCAAGTTATATGTGAAATCGACGTCCTGACCTATCGGCACCTGTGACGGNACTATCCACGACTGCGCATTGCTGGCAGGTATTATCTCTGAATCGTACTCAATCAACANGCTNTCTAGTCTNGGAGAAACCAAGACATTGCGTGAATCCATTGAAACCTGGAACTGAATGTAACCACGTGGTTCAGCAACGTTTAAACCCGATTCGCTTGCAGGTTGCCATGCTGACCATTCCTCCCAATTCACCCCATCACTACCGGTCCCAATCGTGGACTGGAAGCCGGTGTCACGGCAACTCCCTAGCCTTGACAGCCTCTGTATGCCCCTTATCGGGGGGCCAATGCAGAGTAACGAAACATAGGAGGCCGAACATATGGCAAAGAGAAGTCACCCAAGACGTGGTAGTATGGCGTTTAGCCCGCGCAAGCGGTCCGCACGCCATTTTGGACATGTTAAGTCGTGGCCAGAAACCGATGCGAACGAAGTCCGTGTGCAAGGGTTCGCCGGCTGGAAAGCTGGTATGACCCACATCATGGCTCGTGATCTAAACCCAAAATCGAACAGCGCAGGGCAGGAAATTAGAATCCCTGTGACCGTTGTTGAAGTACCTAAGATGAGAGTACTTGGCGTTCGTGGATACAAAATGACTCCATACGGCAAGCAGGCCGCTGGTGAAGCATGGGTAGGTGCTGAGCAAATTTCAGAAGCATTCCCAGAGTTATTCCGCAGGATGCATAACAATTCAATGAAATCACATGACTCTGACAAGCACTTGGCTGCTCTAGGAGAAGCAGATTTAGTTGAAGTTAGAATCATTGCTGCAACACAACCAAATTCAGTCACAGGAACCCCTTCCAAGACTCCTGAAGTTATGGAACTTGGACTAGTTGGTGGCGACGCAGCTGCTAAACTAGAATGGGCAAAAGAAAACCTTGGTCAGGAATTGTCCATTGGTGATGTATTCGAAGAAGGCGTCTTTGTAGATGCCGTCGGTGTCACCAAGGGATACGGTTGGCAAGGTGTAATCAGAAGATTTGGTGGAAAACTTCAATCCCACAAGAACTCCAAGAAGCGCCGACAACATGGAAACATGGGTGACTTCGGAACAGGATATGTCCGTAAGACTATCCGTCAAGGTGGTCAGACTGGATATCACCAGCGCACCGAGTACAACAAGAGAATTCTTTCAATCGCATCTGCTGAAGACAAGGCAATTACACCATCCGGTGGATTCCTACACTACGGTGAAGTCAACTCAGATTACGTATTGGTAAAGGGTAGCCTTCCAGGTCCAGCAAAGCGTCTGGTTAGATTCCGTGATGCTACACGTGGCTCAGACAAGGCAACTCACCCTTACGAGATAACTTACGTTAGTACATCTAGCAAGCAGGGGGTCTGAAGATGAAGGTAGCAGTACACAACATCATCAACAACATCGAGCAAGATGAACTCGATGCAGGACGTCTGCAAGAAGTATACGATATTGATGTCGAATTAGGCAAGAAGGTTTCACTTCCAGATTCATTCAGTTCTGAAATCAGAACAGACTTAGTCAAACTAGCAGTAGCAAGTGCTCGTGCTAACCGTCGACAACCATACGGTTCCAACCCACATGAAGGAAAGCGCAAGCCAATGAGCGGTATGAAGCACTCCGTCGAATGGTGGGGNAAGGGNCGTGGTGTATCCAGAATCATGAGAAGAACTGGTCAGCGCCGTGGTGCACAAAACCCACACACTCTAGGTGGCCGCCGTGCTCACGGACCTAAGGTCGAGAAAGACTGGTCACGCAAACTAAACCGCAACGAGCGCAGACTAGCTCGCAACTCTGCTCTAGCAGCAACAACCAACATCGAAATGGTATCCGGTCGTGGACACCGTTTCGCTGAAGAAATCTCTTCGCTACCTATTGTACTAGGAGACTACTCCGAAAACGGAGAGAAGATTGACATTGAAGCATTCAACCTTAGCGGTGGAACTCGTAAAGTCAACGCAATCTTCGAAGCATTGGGTCTAGGAGATGACCTACGCCGTGCTCGTGATGGTCGCAAGATCCGTGCAGGTAAGGCAACAATGCGTGGAAGAGTCCACAAGACTCCTAAGAGTGTCTTACTAGTTGTTGCAAGCAAGGATGGCCTAGCAAAGGCTGCAAGAAATCTTCCTGGTGTCGATGTCGTCGCCGCTAAGGACCTATCCGCTGAGCATCTTGCTCCAGGTGGAGACCTAGGTCGTCTAACTGTCTTTACCAAGGCAGCAGTGGAGGCACTGAACTGAGGAGGTGTGATGAATGGTAAATCCGTATGATGTAATTATGCTACCGTGGATTACAGAGAAGGCTATGGAAGCTAGAACTTCCGGCAACCGTCTAGAATTCGTTGTACGCCGAAGTGCTACTAAGGCTGATATCGCTGCTGCGGTTGAAGCACTATTCGATGCAGAAGTTGCAAAGGTCAACGTTCGCAACACTAAGAACGGCAAGCTGGCAAGTGTCAAACTTGCTGAAGGCTACTATGCAGATGAGGCTGCAATGCGACTTGGCGCATTCTGATGAGGTGATATTATGGGTAAGAGAACACGTTCACAGCGAAAGGGAAGTTCACCACGTTACCGCGTGGCGAGCCACAGATTCCCAGGTTCAAACACTATGCCACGTGCAAAGGATGTAGTCGGTGAGGTTACTGAGTTGGTACACAGCCCAGTTCACACCGCTCCTCTAGCACGTGTTAAGTTGCCAGACGGTCAGACCAACTTGGTTGTTGCAACCGAAGGAATCTCAATCGGTTCAACAGTTGCAATCGGTGACAACGTCGCCCTGAGGCCTGGTAACATCACATCCATTTCGAACATTCCAGAAGGAACAGCGATCAACAATCTAGAACTTCGCCCAGGCGATGGTGGAAAGATTGCACGCACAGCAGGTAACTCTGCAACTATCGAAGCACACCTAGAAGGTGGCAAGGTACGTGTCAGACTACCATCTGGTGTTTCCAAGGATATGACTGGAAACTGCAGAGCGACTATTGGAGTTCTAGCAGGACACGGTCGTGGAGAAATGCCACTACGAACTGCTGGTGCAGCACACTACAAGGCAAAGGCTCGTGGAAAGTTGTACCCACACGTTAGTGGTGTTGCAATGAACCCTGTTGACCACCCGCATGGTGGAGGTAACCACCAGGCTGTTCACGGACCAAGCTCTGTTGCTCGTGGCACTCCACCGGGTGCTAAGGTCGGTAACATTGCTCCTAGCCGCACAGGACGAGGCCGCGGCAAGAAAATTTGAGGTGAGATAATATGGCAAAGAAGAAGAAGTCATTCATGACACCAAAGGCGAGCAGAAGAAAGGCTCGTAAGAAGCGTTCAACAGTAACCGGTCGTAAGAAGAAGGAATTTACCTACAGAGGATATGAAATTGAGGAACTCAAAGCAATGCCTCTATGGCCTTCTGAAGAGGACCCTTCAGCACCATGTGTTGTTACCCTTCTAACTTCTCGTGCAAGAAGGTCAATTGCTCGTGGTCTATCGGCTGAAAATGAACATTTCATCAACCGTGTGCGCCGCTCAACCGGTCGCACCATTCGCACGCATCGCCGTGATGTCCCAATCCTGCCTGAATTCGTAGGTAAGCGAATTGCTGTTCACAACGGACAGAACTTCGTTGAAATCGATGTCAAGCCAGAGATGATAGGTCACTATCTAGGAGAGTTCGCACTAACCCGCAAGAGTGTTACCCACTCTGGACCGGGTGTTGGTGCGACCCGCTCTTCTTCACACGTGGCATTGAAGTGAGGTGATTATGATGGGTTGGAAGAAATCAGAAATGGACCGCCGTTCAAAGCGTAAGGAACTACCTCAGAAAGGCTACACTCAGTTGCTTCAAGGAAGTCGCCTTGCTACTGCTCGTGCGGTTGAAGTTGATGTACACGTCAAGCACTGCTTCGAAATTGCACGTGCAATTAAGCACCAAACTGCTGGAGAAGCAATCACTTTCCTGAACAATGTTTTGAAGATTGACAGCGATAGGCCAGACATTAGAAAGAAGGCAGCAGCTGTTCCTTTCAGACTAGGTTCTGGTAACAAGAAACGCAAGCGCTCAGGGCCATCTATGGTCGGACACCGCAAGGGTGGAATCGGACCAGGTCGTTACCCAGTTAAGGCTAGCAGAATCATGATCAAACTCCTAGAGAGTTGCATGGAAAACGCTCGCCACCAGTATGAAGACATCGATCCTGAAGAGATGGTCATTACTCACTGCGCAGCACACCGTGGAACAATCAAGAGAGGTTGGACTCCACGTGCTCGTGGAAGAGCATCTCCGAAGAACCACTACCGAGTAAATCTCGAACTATTCCTAGAAGACTTCAGCGGAGTTGAAGATGAGTTGGAGGACGACTTCTGAGGTGATTATCATGAGCAACAATAAGAGTACACTAAGACAAATTATCGACCGCAATGTCGAGCGTCATTTGGTCAAGGAGTTCTTGATGAACAACACAAGCAAAGCCGGTTTCGGTGGACTTGATATCAAGAGAACCCCTGCTGGAACTGAAGTTACTGTAAAGGCTGAAAGACCAGGTATGGTAATCGGTAGGAAAGGAAAAATCATCAATGATTTGCAAAAACAACTGAACGAGCGTTTCAGCATTGAGAATCCAAAGCTCAAGGTCGATGAAGTCGAAAACCCTGCGCTAAATGCACAGGTTATGGCTGAAAAGATTGCTAGCGCAATGGAGCGCGGTTGGTATTACCGCCGTGCTGGACACTCTGCAGCACTCAACATTATGGAAGCAGGAGCACGTGGAGTTATCATCACACTTGCAGGTAAGTTGACCGGTAGCAGAAACCGCACACAGAAGTTCGTCCGTGGACACGTTAAGTACTGCGGAGAAACTGCACTGGAGCACATGGATGTTGGTTACTCAGTATGTATCAAGAAACTTGGAACAATTGGAGTAACTGTTGCAATCATGCGCAAGGGTACCAAACTACCTCACGAGATTACAATCTACTCTGAAGAGCAACTTCGTATGAATGCTGAAGAAGCAGGCGAAGAGCAAGAAACCGAGGAGGGATCTGAGTGACTCATGTTTCAAACAGAGAAATCGCATCCATGAGTGCTGAAGCACTTGCGGACAGACTAGAAGAGTTGCAAGAAGAACTTCTGCAACTTCGTGCAGAACAGTCGCTTGGTGGTACCCCGTCTAACATGGGTGCTTTCAAGGCATGTCGCCGTTCAATCGCACGAATCAAGACCAAAATGGCATCCCAGTGATACAATTTGATTAACAGAATAAAGGAGGTGAATGAGAATGGCTGCTATCTGCAACGTATGTGGACTCCCGGATGAATTATGCATCTGTCAGGAAATCGCTAAGGAGCAACAGAAGGCCACAATCAGCACCGACCGCCGCCGCTATGGCAAGATTGTAACCAAGGTCGAAGGAATCGATGATTCAGCTATCGATATCAACCAACTTGCTAAACTGCTCAAGAACAGATGTGCAGCAGGTGGAACTGTGAAGGGCCGTGTGATTGAACTCCAAGGAGATCACAAGAAGAAAGCAGCGGCTGTTTTGCAAAACAACGGATTCAATGTGGAGGTGCGATAAGATGGTTAGCGCTCCTCTGAATCAATCTTGGATTGGACGTGACATGATTGTTACATCTTCTCCAGATGCGGCCTTGATTGGTCGTACCGGTCTAGTCGTAGACGAGACCAGAGAAACCATCACAATGCTCGAGAATGACCGTGAGGTTATTCTTGGCAAGAATTCAATCGAATTCAAAATCGGTGACAGTGATGTTACCATCGACGGAACGTTGGTACGGCAGCGTTCTGAAGATAGAATATACCGTAACAAAAGGAGTGAGTGATTACGATGCGTGACATCGGAGTTGATGTGAAACCCCCTACCGGTGAGTGGGATGGAGATGAGAACTGCCCGTTCTACGGGTCCCTGCGCCTACGCGGCCAGGTACTTGAAGGAACAGTAGCGAATGTAGGAATGCAAGGAACAATTGTTGTCGAGCGTGACAATGTTCGTTACATGCAGAAGTATGAGAGATATGAGAAGCGTACAAGCGCTCTTTCTGCTCATCTACCAAACTGTATCGGTGGAGTAGAAATTGGTGACAAGGTGAAGATTATGGAATGCCGTCCGCTTTCCAAGACAGTTTCATTCTGTGTCATTGAAAACAATGGAGGTGAAGCTTGATGCGTGGAATTGCAGGTAAGCAGACTCGTGGTCTGCCTACAATGGCTAGATTGCAAGTTGCAGATAACACAGGTGCAAAGATTGCGCAGTTGATCAATGTCCACAAGCTAGGTGGAACAATGCGTCGTTACCCAGCAGCAGGTGTCGGCGACCTGATCAAGGTCTCCGTAAAGCGTGGTACTCCAGATACCCGCCGCCAAATGTTCACCGCTGTAGTTATACGCCAGCGCCGTCCGTTCCGCAGAGTTGACGGAACTTGGGTTCAATTCGAAGACAACGCTTGTGTTATCACTAACGAAAAAGGCGATGTTCAAGGTTCTGATATCAAAGGACCAGTTTCACGTGAGGCAGCAGAGCGCTGGCCTCGTATTGCAGCAACTGCAAAGCAAATTGTATGAGGTGTAAAGAATGGTAAAGAGTAGCAAACCAGGAAAGCAGCGTAAGGCTCAGGCTAATGCGCCACTTCATGTAAAGCGCAAGCGTGTACGTGCACGCTTGCAACTGGATAAGCCAGATGACCGTCTAGCAGGACTTAGGTCTGTAACAATCCGTGTCGGCGACACAGTACGTGTTGTCCGTGGNGATTNCGCTCACGGCGGTAAGAGAGTTGGTGGAAAGCGCAATGCTGACCCACTATCTGGCAAGGTCCTAAGCGTAGATTCAAACACNGGTCGCCTCTCTATNGAGGGNGCAACAGCGACCAAGTCNGACAACAGAGAAGAGGCTGTACCGGTCCATGCCTCTAACGTAGTCGTCACTAAGCTTGACGAGACGGACAAGTTGCGAATGCAACATTTGACCGCAGATAGGAGTTGAATGAAATGGGAAGTAGCAGTCACTTGAAGCGTTTGGCCATACCTCGCAGTTGGCCTCTTCCTCGAAAGACTACAATTTGGGTCACCCGCCCTCGTGCAGGTGCTCACAGTCTTGAGAGATGCATGCCGCTGAATATTGTAATCAGAGACGTAATCGGTCTAGCAAGATCTACCCGTGAAGTTAGAACAATTCTTCACAATGGTCTGGCCAAGGTAGACGGACGCGTTGTAAAGGACACTCGCCGCGGTGTTGGAATAATGGATGTACTAACTCTAGGTGAGGACAACTACCGCTGCGTTCTAGACACAAACGGTCGCCTACGCTACCGTCCAATTTCTCCTGAAGAAGCAACCTGGAAGGTCTGCCGTGTTGAAGGCAAGTCCACAATCAAGGGAGGTAAGACACAAGTCCACCTTCACGATGGACGTAACATATTGGTTGATGATGCTTCAGAGCACAAGACTGGAGACTCATTGAAGATTTCACTACCAGACCAGCAAGTATTGGAGCACATCAAGTTCGGTGAAGGAACTCGCTGCATGCTTGTTGGTGGTGCTCACGTTGGTAAGCTAGCGGATGTAACAAACTACATCGTCAAGCGCTCTTCTATGCCTAACGAAGTTGAATTCGAAGGCTTCGGTACAGTTTCTGACAACGTATTCACTGTCGGCGACTGCGCCCTACCAGGTGTGGAGGTGAGCCAGTGAGTGAGACAGCAAACCCAATGGCTATGCCGCAAATTACCAAGGTAGTAGTTAACATCGGTGTAGGAGAAGGTGGAGACCGCCTATCCAACGCTGAGAAGGTTTTGGAATTGGTTACAGGAGTAACTCCAGTTAGAACTCTAGGTAAGCAACAAAACCGTGACCTGAAGGTTCGTGTCGGTTTCCCGATTGGATGCAAAGCAACCATCAGAAACTCTGAATCTATCAAGAAATTCCTAACCGATGCATTTTGGGTTAGAGAGAACACAATTCCTTCTTGGAACTTTGACAAGTCCGGAAACCTATCATTTGGTATTCCAGACTACACAGATTTCCCAGACCAGAAGTACGATCCGGATATCGGAATCTTTGGCATGGACATCAATGTCGTGCTAGAGAGACCTGGCCACCGTGTCAGCCGTCGCCGACGCCGAAGTGCAAAGGTCGCACAAAGCCACCGAACCAATGCTGATGATGCCAGAGCATGGTTTGCTGAGAACTATGGTATCAAAATCTTGGAGGAGTGAAAATGGCACGAGACCATGGAGAGCAGATTGGACGAACAAACGGATGCCGCAGATGTGGCCGCCGCCGAGGAATGATCCGCCGACACGGACTACGCCTGTGCAGACAGTGCTTCCGCGACGTCGCTCCTGAAATAGGATTTAAGAAAATGAATTGAGGTGATTATGAATGCAGTTCGACCCCCTTAATGACGCACTAGCGAAACTATTCAATGCAGAGCAAGCTGGAAGGTTCAATGTTGATTTGGCACCAGCATCCAAGTTACTTGGTTCTGTTCTAGAGATTATGCAAACTTCCGGCTATGTCGGAGAGATTGAGAAGAACGACGACGGACGAGGAGGCAAATACATCGTTCAACTACGTGGAGCAATCAACCATTGTGGCGTAGTTAAGCCACGCCACTCAGTTCGCCGCCAGGAGTTCGATAAGTGGGAAGGTAGATACCTTCCTGCTCAAGATTTCGGGCTACTGATTTTGACCACCAACAGTGGTGTTATGCATCACAAAGATGCTAAGGAGAACCGAATTGGTGGTAAACTCCTAGCATATGTTTACTGAGGTGATTACATGGTTAAATTAGATCGAGTTGAACACACTGTAGAAATTCCTGAAGGAGTATCTGCATCGATTGATGGTGACAAGATCACTATCACAGGCCCAAAGGGCAGCGTTTCTCGTGATTTCGTGAGCGCAAGGCACGATATCTTCCAAGAGGGCGGTGCACTGATTGTTCGCGTAGATGTCCCACGCCGCAAGGAAAGAGCCCTTGCAGGAACATGGAATGCGCACCTAAACAACATGGTGAAAGGAGTAACTGATGGCTTCACTTACACATTGAAGGCGTTGTATTCTCACTTCCCAATGACACTAGCGGTACAAGGAAACCAATTGATAGTTAACAACTACTTTGGAGAAAGAGTACCAAGATCCGCAAACATCCTAGCAGGTGTTGACGTGAAGGTCCAGAACAAGACAGAGATTGTCGTTTCTGGAATCGACAAGGAAGCAGTTGGTCAGACCGCTGCTAACATCGAGCGTTCAACCACTGTCAAGAAGCGTGACCGACGTGTATTCCAGGACGGAATATACCTGATTGAGAAGGCATGAAGGAGGAATTGAGATGAGTGATTATGAAGATATGACAGTTGCACAACTCAAGGAGTTGCTAAGGGAAGCAGGACTACCAGTTTCTGGTAAGAAAGCAGACCTAATCGCACGCCTTCAAGAAGGAGCTGAAGACTCAGCACCAGTCGAAGAGGAATCTGCAGAAGAAGAATCCGTTGAAGAGGAAGACTTCGAAGCAGATTACGATGATGATGACGATTGGGATGACGATGACGATTACAGCGAGGAGCACGTTGCAAAACAGAAGCCTGTTCTTTCAGAAGAAATGAAGGCTGCACTTGCACTACGTGCTGCACAGAAGAAAGGAACCCCTTCCTTCAGAAGAACCGAATGGTTCCGCTACAAGCGTCTATCTCGTTCCGGATGGAGAAAGCCACACGGAATGGATAACAAGCAACGCCGCAATTTCAAGTACCGTGGTTCTCTAGTTAGAATTGGACACGGTAAAGTAAACGCAGCAAGCGGACTTCACCCGTCTGGTTTCGAAGAAGTGATGGTTTACAATCCAAGAGACCTTGACCAAATCGACGCTGAAACCCAAGCTGCACGTGTTGGCGCTACCGTAGGTGGACGCAAGCGCGAGAACATCCACTCCCGTGCTGATGAATTGGGAATCAGAGTACTAAACCGCAGGAGGGATCGCTGATGCAGATTACTAACCAAAAGAAGATGGCTGCTCAACTATTGAAGTGCGGTGTAAACAGAGTTTGGATCAATCCATCCTACCTAGATCAAGTCGCACAATCCGTTCAGAAGGAAGATATCCGTGAGGCTATCGACAATGGATGGATTAAGGCTAAGGCAATTAAAGGAACTTCCAGAGTTCGTGCACTAAAGCGCCAGAACCAGAAGAATAAGGGACGTAGAAAAGGTCACGGAAAGAGGTCCGGTTCCTCTAACGCTCGCAATCCTCGCAAGCAACAGTGGATGGCTACTATCCGTGCACAACGCCGAACTTTGAAGGAAATGCGCGAAGACGGAACTCTAGACCGTTCCCAATATCGCCACTACTACCTCAAGGCAAAGGGTGGCTCCTACCGTTCAATCTCTCACATGAAAGCTCAGATGGGTGTTGAAGGAATTACAATTGGAGGTGACCAGTGATGGCAAGTGGACCAAGACAACGTAACCAATACCGCCGCCGTAGAAGTGGTGAAACCGACTATCGCCGCCGTCTGAAACTACTCAAGAGTGGTAACGCTCGTGCTGTTGTTCGTGTTTCAAACACTCGTGTTGTTTGTCAGGTAATCTCTTGGCAAGCAGACGGTGACAAAGTCGAAATTTCAGTTACTGGAGACGACCTAGTTTCCCGATATGAATGGCCGGAGTCCCACTCTCGCAAGAATATTCCAGCATCTTATCTAACCGGATACGCACTTGGAAAGGCTGCATTATCTGCAGGCCATGACGAAGCTGTCCTGGATATTGGATTGGCTGCTAGCACATCTGGAAACCGCGTGTTTGCTGCTCTAAAGGGAATGGTTGACGCAGGATTGGAGATTCCTCACGGGGATTCTGTCCTACCTGATGAAGACCGTATCAATGGAGCACACATCGATGATTCCTATGCTTCTTCAGTAGAAGCGACAAAGACAAAGATTGAGGAGGCGTTCTGAAATGAGTGATGAAGAAATAACTCAAATGGCACCAGGTCTGATTCAGGCTTTTGCGGCACAAGAGGAAAAAGAAGAGCAAGGTGGCCGCCGACGCCGTCGCACAGCTGCGGATGAAGCAATTTCTGCTCTAAGATCATGGACTCCAAAGACTAGACTAGGCCGTGAAGTCATGGCTGGAAGAATCGTAACCTACGAGCAAGCGCTTGCTTCAGGACTTCCAATCCGTGAGGTGGAGATTGTAGATGCACTAATTCCTAACTTAGAAGATGAAGTCATCAAGGTCAACATGGTTCAGAGAATGACTGACTCGGGTCGACGTGTAAGATTCAACGTCATGGCTTGTGTCGGTAACAAGGATGGGTATGTCGGACTAGCAATGGCGAAGGCTAAGGAAGTTGCACAGGCAATTCAGAAAGCTCTAGTCGCTGCTAAACTAAACCTCATCCAAGTCCAGCGTGGAAACGGTTCATGGGAATCAAGCGTAGGACCAGGTACATCAGTTCCTTTCAAGGTTCAAGGACAAGCAGGTTCAACCCGTGTAACTCTAATGCCTGCTCCTGCAGGTAAGGGATTGGTTATCGGAGAGACTGGAAAGCGTGTTCTTACTCTTGCTGGAGTAAGCGACGTATTGTCTAGAACAAAGGGACAAACCCGTACCACAATCAACTATGCTGCAGCAACTTTCAATGCGCTAGCAGAGATTAACAGAACTCGTGTAAGCGATGCACAGAGAGCAGAATTATTCATTCACAAAGGGAGGCTTCTAGAATGAGTTGGATCGTAGTAAGAGCTCGCTCTGATGTAAAGGTCGAGCGTTCAATCAGAGAGACAATGGGAATGCTAAACTTGACTCGTGTAAATCACGCAGTTATCATTCCGGAGAACCCTCAGTACAAGGGTATGCTTCAGAAGGCTAAGGATTACATCACTTGGGGAGATGCTGACGCTGACCTTATTGAAAAGATGATTTCCGAGCGTGGACGTCTAGTTGGCGACAAGCCGGTTACAGACGCTGATGTAAGCGAAGCAACCGAGTATTCCTCAATCAAGGAATTCGCAGCAGCAATCGCTTCTGGCGATGCTACTGTCAAGGACATGCCTGAGATGAAGAGAGTATTCAGACTACACCCGCCACGTGGCCCAAAGGGCTGGGGCGGACTAAAGCGCAGCTACGTTGTTGGTGGCGCTCTTGGATCTCGTGGAGAGGATATTTCGGCCTTAGTCGAAAGAATGATTTGAGGTGATTTTAATGAGTAAAGCAAACAAGCATCGAGGACGTTGCCGCACACACGGAAGAGGCCACAAGGCTGGACGTGGAGCAGGTAAGCGTGGAGGTCGCGGTAGAGCTGGAATGAACAAGCACCGCGTTATGACTCGTATCAAGTACATGCCAGGGCACTGGGGTATGCACGGATTCAACCGTGACCCTAGCCTAAGAACAGTCTATGTTACCTGCAATGTGAGTGACCTAGAAGGCATGGCTGATGGAAAAGATTCAATCGATCTAACAGAGATGGGAATCGACAAGCTTCTCGGCTCTGGAAGAATTAGTACCGCCTTGACCGTTACTGTTGAAGAATGGTCTGCTAAGGCAGCTGAGAAGATTTCAGCGGCCGGCGGTTCTATCGAAGGCAACAATGATGAAGAGGAGTGGGAATGAATACCTTAGTTGGTTTTCATTAGACTTCATTAAAACATAATACTTGGAGGAATGTAACATGGGCAAGCAATCAATCCCTTGGGCAGTCGGACTAACTGGTCTGCTGTACTTTGGAATGCTAGGTTATTGGCAGTATGATGCATTTGAGACAGCCCTATTTGGTTCCGGTAATGCATCTCAGAATGCTATTGACGGAGCAATATTCGGATTTGCTTTCGGTGTAATATATGTGGCATTCATGGTTTGGTGTTTCACCAGAGACCTACCTGAAGGGCTCAAGGAAGTTCCAATCATCGGGCGCTATGGTAAGATGCTAACATGGTTAGCCTTCCTAGGCACAGCTGTCTGGTATTGCCGCCCTAATGCATGGTACGATGGTACACACCAAGACCTCGTAGGTTACCTCTTAGTGGGTGTAATTCTGCTTGGATTCGGTGCTGCTGCAGCACTTACATGTTTCATGTACAGTGGCGAAAAGAGCAGCCGTCTATACGCTCTACGTCGATTCGTAGACACTTATCCTACAATCACCAAGCCTGAGCGCCACGTTAGATTCAACGAGAAGTTGTGGACAACAACTCTTGTTCTAATCATTTATTTCGCAATGACCAACGTCATGATTTGGGGTCTATCCGGACAAGCACTTGACTTGTTCAGTGGTTTCCGATCTATCATGGCGGGTGCATCTGGTACAATCATGCACTTGGGTATCGGTCCAATCGTTACTGGTTCAATTATCATGCAATTATTCGCTGGTGCGAAGATTATTCGCCTGGACTTGCAAGATTCTGAAGACAAGGCAATGTACCAAGGTGTACAGAAGCTTCTGGTTCTTCTGATGATTCCTATCGAATCTATTCCACAGACCTACGGTTTCCTAGACCCTACAGAGGCTTTGATTACCAACTATGGAATGGGTTGGGCTAACTTCGTAATCGTTGCTCAATTATTCGCAGGTTCATACCTAGTATTCCTTCTGGACGAACTTGTAAGCAAGTGGGGTATCGGTTCAGGTATCTCTCTTTTCATCGCTGCGGGTGTAGCACAGTCTACTTTCGTCGGTACTCTATCACCAATGGCAGCAACCTCTGGAATGGATTACAGCCTACAAAATCCCCCCTCTGGTACTTTACCGATGATATTCTACATGTTTAGGGAGGCGTCGAATGCCGAAATGATATCTCAAAACGGGTTCGAAACGATTCTGCTGACGCACGTAAATCCTGTTGCNGCACTGTTCTCATCCGTAGTGGTATTCCTTGTGGTAGCCTATGCTGAATCGAGTAAGCTCGAATTGCCGCTGACTCACGGTAAGGTCCGTGGTCACCGTGGAAAGTATCCAATTCGTTTGGTATACGCATCTAACATTCCGGTTATTTTGATGGCTGCACTACTTGCAAACATCAACATGTTCACTCTACTATTCTGGAATCATCCAACCTTACAGAAGACGCCGATACTTGGTAAGGAAGGTTGGGGAAGTATGTCTGAATATATCGGAACGTATGAACCGGGTTCATCGACGCCGAGTGGTGGATTTGCTTGGTACTCTTCGATGGTTAACGGTGTAAACGATTGGCTGATTCCTCTGCTGAATCAGCAGGGAGACATCTATGGCCACAGCCTATGGCAAATTGGTGGTCACGTGATATTCTATGTCACTTTGATGACGGTAGGTTCGATGGTATTCGCTAAGTTTTGGATTGATACTACGAATATGGGCTCTAAAGACGTAGCTAAGCAAATTGAACGGACGGGTATGCAGATTCCAGGATTCCGTAAGAATCCGCTAGTTCTAGAGCGCATTCTAGAGCGCTACATCCCTCCAGTGACTTACTTCTCTGGTGCATTCGTAGGTCTATTAGCAGCAGGTGCTGACTTGCTAGGAACGGTGGGTAATGCTACCGGTACGGGTCTGTTACTTGCCGTAGGTATCATTTTGCGTACATATGAGCAAATTCAGAAAGAACAGGCAATGGAAATGCATCCAATGCTGCGACAGTTCTTCGGTGCTGAGTGATCGAAAATTTAGCAATAATGCTGGATTTTTTGCTGATATATTGTGATTATTTTCATGATTGATTTTCTCTTGTGATTTTTCCCAATTTCTGGCTTGCATTTTTACCGGTTTCAGATATATTCTAAATGCTTAGATTGCTTAGCAGTGTGCCGATTTGGAAACTAATGCTAACAGTCACCTTGATATACGGGTGGGAGTTGGGCGAGATGCTTGCGTCGCTTGGGACGGCGTTGGCGGCTGAGTTCTTCGGAACAATGACTGCCGCCATCTACCCAGATGCAAGCCGAAGCACATTGCGGTCTTGAGAAACCACGCCCCCCCAGGGACAGTGCCAGCTCAAGGCCAGGTAGGTGATTAGTGTTCACGACACAATTTTTTAGTTGTGTGCAAGAATTAGAGCAAACTCTAGTGCAACGTGAACCTGTCAATTTTATTTTAGGTCAGCAAGTTAAACAAACAACAGCGACAAGTAGCCAAAGGATCGAGACAAGAGAGATGCGAATCTAGCATCAAGAAATCTGGTTGATCCTGCCAGAGGCGACCGCTATTGGAGTTCGATTAAGCCATGCGAGTAGAAAGAAATTAGATTCTTTGCATACTGCTCAGTAACACGTGGATAACCTGCCCTACACTGGGGGATAATCTCGGGAAACTGAGGATAATACCCCATAGACCACTACGCCTGGAACGGTGAGTGGTTGAAAGCTCAGGCGGTGTAGGATGGGTCTGCGGCGTATCAGGTCGTAGGGGGTGTAATGGACCTCCTAGCCATCGACGCGTACGGGTTGTGGGAGCAATAGCCCGGAGACGGATTCTGAGACACGAATCCGGACCCTACGGGGTGCAGCAGGCGCGAAAACTTCACACTGCAGGAAACTGTGATGAGGGAACTCCAAGTGACTGCACAATGTGTAGCCTTTTCTTGAATCTTAATAGTTCTTGGAATAAGGGCTGGGAAAGACCGGTGCCAGCCGCCGCGGTAATACCGGCAGCTCAAGTGGTCGTCGCTTTTATTGGGCCTAAAACGTCCGTAGCCTGTTTGGTAAATCTNTGGGTAAATCAANNNGCTNAACNNNTTGAATTCTGCAGAGACTGCCAGACTAGGGACCGGGAGAGGTNTGNGGTACTCNNGGGGTAGGGGTAAAATCCTGTCATCCTNNGAGGACCACCNGTTGCGAAGGCGTCATACTGGAACGGATCCGACGGTCAGGGACGAAGCCTAGGGGCACGAACCGGATTAGATACCCGGGTAGTCCTAGGTGTAAACGCTGTGGATTTGGTGTGTGGGGTCCGCAATGGGCCCCATGTGCCGGAGTGAAGATGTTAAATCCACTGCCTGGGGAGTACGGTCGCAAGGCTGAAACTTAAAGGAATTGGCGGGGGAGCACTGCAACGGGAGGAGCGTGCGGTTTAATTGGATTCAACGCCG
>FUFK010065589.1_pt1 | contig 16972 bp, 22 predicted proteins | sample 1021851 | NCBI WGS metagenome assembly FUFK01 (sample SAMEA51879418, study PRJEB19060) | metagenome | reverse complement strand
CCCTCGTCATTCGTCATTTCATAAAGAAGAGGAATAATTAGTCCCAGTCCTACTTGTCCTAACCAAAACATAGTAGTGTAACCACCGCCGTTCAATAATATAAAAGACTCTACAGCTATTTGTTTAGAGATATAAAGATTAGTTATATGATATAAGATTAAAAAGTAAATATTAGCTAATAGAAATATTATCATCAATCGTCTGATATTTTTTGTTATTTCATCTGAAATATCAATCGACTGTAACCTAGAAATAACACGAAGTAATAAATAGAAAACTGCGGTTCCATACAATAGAGACATCACAATAAATAGAGGTGCNAGAACTGCTGTAGAATATGCCTCTCTTGCTACCAGAAACCCAAATATTGATCCTGTACCAGTAGTAAGAATTATTCTCCAACCAAATGCAATCTTGCCAACTAGTGATGAAAACCTATTTACATTGAAGTCTAACATTGACCATATATACACAGCCAAAATTACAAAGAAGCCTGAGTATAAAAAAATATTCCATGCAAAAATTGATTTAAAGTTATACGTTGTCATAGCAACAATAAGTCGATCTGGCCTACCTAGATCTAGGACAAGTATGATCAGTCCTGCAATCAAAAAAGCTATTGCAAAAAGTGCTGATAATGGAGCAAGTGGTTTGTAAAGTTTTTTATTAAATGCCGATGACATAGAGGCGATATTTAAAACACCAGATGCGATGACGATCAGAGTTACTGCAAAAATATGCGGTAAGCCCCACACAATTTGATTATTCATTCCTGTAACATAATGACCTTCATGTTCCATATATGCAGATGATGCGAGACCAATAAGTATCAGAAAACCTAGAAATAAAAAAATTCCCCAGTAGAGTAGTCGTGGCGCTTTTAGTTTGTTTAGTGTGTAATCGCTCATATGTTTGAATAAAAAACCTTTTGTTTAAGGTTCAAGTCATCTCTTAATCTTCTTGGACTATTTGATTCAATTGCCAATCTTACTTTGCTGTTACTATCTTTTAAGTCTCCGAATGTGATTGCATTGTGACCTGCTTTTATACATGCGTCCTCACAAGCAGTAGTCTCTGAACCGTGATCGATCCTGTTAACGCATAAGTTACAGCTCTCAACACAGCCCTTTCCGCGGGGAGCATTAGTGTTCTGTGTACTCAATGTTTCGTGAACAAAAGATCTTGCTTTAAATGGACATGCCATCATGCAATACCTNCAACCTATGCAAGTGTGCTGATTCACCATTACAATACCGTCAACTCTTTTAAATGAAGCTCCAGTAGGACAAACGTCACAACATGGTGGATTTTCGCAATGCTGACATAGCATAGGCATTGTAGTTATTTTTTCAGTAGTCTTATCTTTGATTTTAATTTTTCTTATCCATTGTGAATCAGTTTCAGGTCTGCCAAATCCAGTAAGTCCATTTTCCTCGTTACAAGCATCAACACATGCCGTGCAACCATCAGCACATTTATCGACGTCAATATGCATACCCCAGCTTTTTTTATCTGTAACTTTTTGATCAAGTGGTTTTTTTGCTTGAGCATTAGAAGATAATAAAGATGGAACGATNAATGTCATTGTCAATGCGCTCGCAGATTTTACAAGAAAATGTCTTCTGTTATTCATCTTTAATCCTTTTGGCTATCTTNCTNATTTCTTTNAGTTCATCCNTNCTTATTGTTTTTTCATGGTTTGGGTATCTAGGTTCTGCTGCATGGCAAGAAAAACAGGTTATATTAGTAGCAGTTTTTACATGACAATCCTGACAGAATTGACCTTCCGCATTAATAGGTATAGCTTTCCCTTTTTCATCATAAGAAACATGACAGTCAATACAATTAGCTAAACTATGATTTTTCGTTCTAATACCATTGATGACAGTCTCGTCCCTTTGATGGAGTAAGAAGAGATAATGCTCCTTTCTCATAACATCTGTAGGTTCTACACATGCTTCTTGTGAATCGGCTTTAGATTTTCCTGAGGATATGTGTGGATTGCCATCATGAGCATTACTTAGTTGCAGGTTAGCCATGCACACAAATATCAGTGATGATATTATAAGTAGTCTCAACATTTTCCCCTGAGTAAAATGCGATGAACTATTCGCCAAGCCCCATTTTTATATATCCTGTTGGGCAGACATCAGCGCAAATATGGCATCCAATACATTTGTTATAATCAGTATCTACATACCTACCGAGTGTAGCCTCATCTTTCTTNACCCTAAATACGGCATCTTGAGGGCAATATATTACACAGTTGTCGCATTCAAAACACATGCCACAACTCATACATCTTGACGCTTCAGCAATCGCTTGTTCTTCTGTTAATCCAATAATTCGATCCTTGTAGTTATCAATTACCTCATCTCCTGATGGTACGTCTTCTCCTCTTTTTAGACGATCCTCGTGCTTGAAATGACCGAGAAATAATTCAGTTGATGGAATGATTTCTTGTGCAGATCTGTCTTCATAGTTATGGAGTACATTTTTACTTGTATCAGATCCACGATATAAATCAGGATCTATAGGAGCAGTGTAAGGCTCAGGAGCTAGATCAGTCTCTCTAAGCTTATCAAGAAGATTGAAATGATGGACATCTACTTTTGGACGTCTTTTAAAATCTTTATTTTCAAAGTAACTTTTTATTGTTTGTGAAACAATTGATCCTTGACCAATAGCAGTGGTCAGAAGATGTGGTCTTATTATGTCACCAGCAACAAAATGACCTTCCTTTGTTTTATGTCTGTAATAGTCATCAACTTCAAAGAAGCCTCTCTCATTTCCGAGTTCATCGATGCCCTCGATGTCAGGTGCTTGGCCTATCGCAGCGACTATAAGATCTGCCTCTATTCTTCGTTCGGTACCCTCAACTGGCACAGGTATATTTTTATCATCAAAAGTACAGTCAGCTACAATCATTGCAACAGCTCGATTATCATCATTTTTTTCGATCTTNACTGGCATNACNCCATTTAAGATATTTACGCCTTCGTGCATTGCATCGTTAACTTCTTGTTCAGCGGCAGTCATCTCTTCTTTTTTGAACAAAGATGTTAATGTGACTTCAGCGCCCTCTTTAGCAGCTGATTCAGATACATCTTGAGCTACGTATCCATGGACTATATTTTCAGGTGTATCTTGCTCATTCATTTTAGATATGTGTCCAAGTCTTCTTGCAACAGAAACAACATCTATTGATGTATCNCCACCACCTACACATATAACTTTTTTTGATCCAACTTTAAGTCTGCCGTCACAAAAAGCCTCTAAGAAATCCACGCCAGTNATACAATTAGTTGCATCTCCGCCATCTACTGGTATTGCTTTGCCGTTCCAACATCCAATAGTCCATAAAACCGCATCATGTGATTTCTCAACGTCTTCGAGCTTTACATCTTTACCAACTCTTTTACCGAGAACTATTTCAATGTCGCCTAGATTGATGATTCTTTCAATTTCTTTATCTAAAAGATCTCTAGGTGTTCTATAGCCGGGTATACCATAGCGCATCATTCCACCAAGTTCTTTCCTTTCTTCAAAGATAGTTGATGCATATCCCATCTTTCTCAACTGATATGCAGCAGACAATCCAGCTGGTCCACCACCTATTATAGCTACTCTCTCTTTTTGCAGCTTTGGCGCAGGATCAAATGTATAACCCTCTTTTATAGCCTTATCACCTATAAATTGCTCAACAGCATTAATTCCCACATAGTCATCAACCTCGTTTCTATTGCACCCACTTTGACACGGTGCTGGACATACTCTCCCCATTTGTGACGGAAATGGATTTGCAGATGTAGATCTTCTAAATGCGTATTCTGACATAGACATATCTTTTGGTGGCTGCTCAATTCCTCTAACAATTTGTAACCATCCACGTATGTCTTCACCAGATGGGCAGCTTCCTTGGCAAGGAGGTGTTTTGTGAACATAGGTAGGACACTTGTGAGAGTGGTCTTGCTCAAAGATAGCCTCAGAGAAGTCATCATATTTATGATCACCCTCATCATACCTTCTGTAGGTATTCTCCTCTTTCATTAAGTTTATTGTCTTTTCTATCTTTGTCATTATTNCAACATTTTATATAAGTTTATTATACTTTTCTAATACACTAATTTAAGCAGTATANCATAAGAATTTTTGGGCTAAACCTCTTTTTTATTCATTATTAACGCATTACTGACAAGCTGATGTAAGCTCACAATTTGGTCTAATTCAAGGTCATAATACTGGAAAACCTTACTAAATTGACTCTTACAGATAGCACAAATAGCGGCCATATGAGTAACTCCCTTCTCTTCGATAAGGTGTTTTAAAGCCTCCATCCTTGGCAATGCTCCTTTTACTCTCAATTCCATCAAATCGTCTGTCAGCAAGCCTCCACCGCCCCCGCAGCAGTATGTTTTTTCTCTTATAGTTTCATCATCCATGTCATAAAAATTATTAGCGACTGTCTGGATAATTTTTCTAGGAATTGTAAATTGACCTCCCATGATTCCACCCATGCTCGATGCTCTAGCTACGTTGCATGAATCATGATAGGTGAGCGTCATATCATCATTAGCAGACTTATCGAAATGAAGAACATTTTGATCTATCAGACCATTAGTAATCTCGCAAATATGTTGAGGAACAGGATATCTTGGATCTAAAAAGTCAAATGGTCCAGCGAGAGTATTTAAAAAACTATAAGCTACCCTCCAAGCGTGACCACATTCACCAAAAACAATCCTTTTGACATTGAGTTCCAAGGCAGCTTCTCTAATGCGCATTGCTAACTTTTTCATGTTGTCATAGCTACCTATAAACATACCAAAGTTTGCAGCTTCACTCGCATGTGAACTTAGTGTCCAGCTTATTCCTGCTTGATGAAAGACCTTAGCATACCCAATGAGACCATCAACATGTGGCTCTGCGAAAAAATCTGCAGANGGTGTNACCANNAGTACNTCAGAGTCTTTTACGTCTAGTGGAAACTTTACATCAACTTCAGTATCATCTAATACATCTTCTTCTAGGCCTTCTAGTGTATCTGCCAATGCTGGCTCTGGTAGCCCTAGGTTATTTCCGATTTTGTGTACTTTGCCTATTATCTCATTACAATATTTCTGACCTACACCTATTGAGTCCATGACTTCTCTAGCAGCCATAGATATTTCTGCAGTATCAATGCCTATAGGGCAAAAAACAGCACATCTTCTGCATTGAGAACATTGATGATAGTAAGAGTACCAGTCATCTAATACTTCTTTTGTTAAATCTGTGGCGCCAACTAGTTTTGGAAAGTATTTTCCTGGTAAAGTGAAGTATCTACGGTAAACGCCTCTCATCAGGTTTTGTCTGCCCACCGGCATATTATTCGGATCTTTTGTGCCTTGATAGTAATGGCATTTGTCTGTGCAAGCGCCGCACTGAATACATGAATCAAGGTAGACACGAAGTGAGCGATACTTACCTAAAAGGTCACCCATTTTGTCGATGGCTTTTTCCTGCCAATTTTCAACAAGTTCTCCAGGATAGCCTAAGCTTGATTGAAATTCTTCTTTTGATTTAAAGGGAGATAAGTGTGATGTCGCACTATTCTCTAGTTTCGGTATGACTGGAAACTTTCTTACTTCAGGTGTTTCGAACTTACTAGCCATGTTATTTTGAAGACTCCATTCTTTTAGCCCAGTCAGCTACATGTCTTTTGCTCCTTGCATTATCAACCTGATTCCTTGTAGGGCTAAAAAACAAACCAGGTGCATGTAAGAGCTTACTGTAAGGAAAAATTATCATTAATGCAATAACTAGAGATAAATGAATTAACAGTACAGCATCAGATGGAAGCTCTGAAAAATTAAAAGTTAATAACCCAACAAAAAATAACTTTATGGCAAGAATGTCAGAGGGAAACCACTTCATCATTAAACCAGAGCCAGCAATTGCAATGATAAGGACAAGTATCAAATAATCTGATGGTGATGAAATATATCTCACTCTATCTACAAATACCCGCCTTGCAAATAATCCAAGCAAGCCAGCGAGCATAAGGTATGCTGCATAATGGCCAGCAACCTGGACAAGTTCAGAAGAGACCCAAAACCAAACAGGATCAGTAAAATATTTAAGGTGTCTTAAGGCCGCAAGTAAAAGCGCTAGATGAAATATCCAACTGAAAAGCCATGTCCATTTTGTCGCAGAAAAAAGACTTTCGAAAAAAACCACCTCTCTAAAAATTCGGATAGCAACACCTCTCTGAGTCATTGGAGCTGGTGGTGTTGGTATTTTTAGTGGTGCTGGTATCTTAGCATATTCATAAACTCGGTATGCTAAACCTACAAATAATATCGTTGCAGCGAAGTAGAACAACGCTGCATACAATATTGTTACGAATGACATTGCCTTTCCCTGACCTTATGATTACTTATACGCAACCAGTAGGTTTAGGAAGACCTGCAAATTTACATGCTTGTTTACCTGGTCCATAAGGGAAAAGTTCATACAAGTATTTACTGTTTCCTTTATCTTTACCAAGTTTCTTGCCAACAGCTTTTGTAAGAACTCTTACAGCTGGTGCAATTTGATACTCTTCATAGTATTCACGAAGAAAGTTTATAATTTCCCAGTGATCCTCTGAAAGATCAATATCATCTTCTTTTGCCATTACTGTCGCTACATCTTTTTCCCAGTCGTTGAGGTTTGCTAAGTATCCCTCTTCGTCTGTTTCTAAAGATTTGCCATTTACTTCAATTGCCATCTTTCTCTCCTGTTAAAGCCAATTTTGAGTTTTTTCGTTATCAGCTACAAGTTTAACGAAACCTTTATAATCTATAATTTCTATATTATTTGTTAAATTTGAATTATCAAGCCCTCTTGCTTCAAGATCTGGTCCTAGTACATAAAAACTAATATTTCCATGGTTATCAGATATCTGCTTTTCAAAAATTGTTCCTTTTGTGCATGCATACACTGCATCCTCGATAAATAATACTGACGAGCCCTTCTCTGCATATCTTAAACAAGTCTTGAGACTATCCTTTTCAAAAGGCGATTTGTTAATTGTGTGTAACATTAGAAATTAAAAAATACCTCAGATTCATTAAATAGTTTTTTTAAGTCTGAAGATGCTAGAACTTCGACATCGACAGACAAATCATCTTCGCTGAGACCGCGTTCTTCTAGAGACTCTTTTTCTACATATAACTTTTCAACGTCATACATTTCTAAAGCTCCAAATGTTTTAGTAAAATTTTTAGTTGCTATACCGTCTGTATTCTGGCCTTTTTTGAGTTGATACACTCCATCATCAATGAATGCTAGAGATACATCTTGCTCGAATGCAGCAGCGATCAGCACTACTTCAAGAGCTTCGTGTGCATAGATTGTTCCGTGTGGAGCTTTTCTATTCACATAGATGAATTTTTTTACGATTCCTGATTCTAACTCTTGATCTTCCATGTTCAATCACCAAATGTAATCATTCTATCGGCTTGTATGCCTGCTTCTATTAATTGGCCTAACCCTGATATTCTAAATTTGCCTGCGATATTGTTGGCGTCTTTGCTATTTCTTTTCATCTCATCTTCATCTACCATTCCTCTTCTTTGAGCTGCTGCTACACAGAGTACAAGATCAAGGTCATGTTTCTCAGCTAATTCAGTCCAACGATTAGGAATGTGCCTATCGTCTTGAGGAGGTGTAGCCAATCGAGTGCCGTTATTAACACCATCATGATAGAAGAAAACTCTAAATATCTCGTGTCCTTCTTCGATCGCAGCCTCTATGAATTTGTAGGCAGTGTCAGAAGCTTGATGTTGGTAAGGGCCCTCGTTAATTAAAACTCCAAACTTCATGATAGCTGGTAATTAGAATCTAACGTATGCCGATGAGTTGAGAGTTTTTCTGCCACCGCGCCAATTATCAATATGATGTTTTGTAAATGGTAGTTCAGTAAGTTCAAAAAATCTTGGCCAACCTATTCTCTCAATCCAGTCGTTGATTCTCTCCCAATCACGAGCATCTTCTTTATATGCAGATAAAATTCGTTTTACGATTGCTGTTGCTTCAGGCCATCTTGGTGGATTATTAGGAATACCAGCTGCGACAAGTTTCTGAAAAGATGGTTTGCTTCTAGCATTAGAGTGATTTCCACCAACCCATATTGCCAGTTTACTGTGCTCTGGATCATTAATCTGCATAGGAGGACATGGTGGGAAGCATGCACCACAACAGATGCATTTTTTTTCATCAACTTCTAAAGAAGGTTTACCATTTACCATTGCAGGTCTGATAGCAGCCACTGGACAACGCGCGACCACAGATGGTCTTTCACATACATTTGAAACCAAGTCATGATTAATTTTTGGTGGTTTTGTATGCTGGATATTTATTGCAATATCACCTTGTCCACCACAGTTAATTTGACAGCAAGAGGTAGTCAAATGAACACGATTAGGCATGTCATTATTTCTGAATTCATCAATTAGTTCATCCATCATTGCTTTAACGACGCCAGATGCATCAGTACCAGGAATATCACAATGTAACCAACCTTGAGTATGAGAAATCATTGCAACTGAATTTTTTGTTCCCCCGACTATAAAACCTTCCTTCTCTAGAGCGTCAATAAGTGGTTGTACTTTATCTTTGTCACTAACCATGTACTCAATGTTACTTCTTATAGTGAATCTTACGTACCCATCAGCAAACTCGTCACCAATATCACATAGAGTCCTTAATGTGAACACGTCTAATATACGTTGTGTTCCGGCCCTGACAGTCCAAATTTCCTCACCACTATGAGCTACATGTACTAGAACCCCTGGTCTTGGGTGTTCATGATATTTCCATTGACCAAAGTTTTTTCGCATCGTAGGATGCATGTATTGAAAACCATCAGGACATCCAGTCTCAATCGGTGTTCTCATCTCTTTTTTTGCANTCTCACTCATTATGCTGAATCCTTTTCACGTTGATCGGCTTTTTCATACCATTTGACAGCTTCGTCATCCCAGTCATCTGTTCTGACGTAAGAGCTTTCTCTCGGATTAGCCACCATGTTTGGATCTACGTCGATACCAACTCCTTCTAGGAAATTCACAAGCCCAATTCTTTCAATCATCTCACCGCATCTCTCATGTTCAAGGGCATTATCAGCCCAAAAATCAATCGTCTCTTCTGCAATCTCGACTAGTCTCTCCCAATCCTCTTCTTTTTCAAGCTTCATAAATGGAACAATAACTGTGCCCATCAAATCACCGATTTTAAGAGTTCTTTTACCACCAATGAGTATTGTTACACCTTTATCATCTCCACATTGAAGTGCTTTAGGGACAACATTTAGACAGTGCATACACTTGACGCAGTTTTGATTATCAATTTGAATTGAATCATCATCATTTAATGAGATTGCGTTAGTAGGACATCTCGTAACAATATTATCAATGACGTACTTACGTCCTTTCATCTCGACATACTTTTTAAACTCTTCTTGATCTACTTTAATATCATCTCTCCATGTTCCTATCACTGACATGTCAGCTCTCTCAATGGAGTTCATGCAATCATTTGGACAACCTGAAACTTTGAATTTGAATTTGTATGGTAAGGCAGGTCTGTGCACATCGTCAGTAAAGTTATTAACTAGGAGTCTGTGAGCTTTATGTTCATTTACATTAGACATCTCACAACGTCCAGCGCCAACGCATGACATTGCTGTTCTTACGCAAGGTCCCGCACCACCAAGGTCAAATCCATAATCATTGATCTCATCAAAGAAATGTTGTGTGTTTTCTGTAGTTGATCCAATGAACATGATATTACCTGTTTGTCCATGGAATGTTACCAAACCAGATCCATGTTTCTCCCAACTATCTGCAAGCTGTCTTAACATGCTTGTTGAGTAGAAATTACCCGCAGGTGGTTGGACTCTTAATGTATGAAATTCTTTGGATGCAGGAAAGGCACTACCCACTTCTGAGAATCTTGGTATGATACCGCCTCCGTAGCCGTATACACTTACTGTCCCGCCTTTCCAGTAACCTTTACGTGTTTCGTATGAATGCTCCAACTGACCAAGAAGGTCATTTGTCATCTCATTAATTCTTTTTTCTGGATGTGTATCTCTGAGTCTTTTTATGCCACTGATGAAACTAGGCCATGGGCCATTCTCTAGCTCATCAATCATCGGTGTATCATGTTTTTTCACAAATATTCCCCTAAAATCCTTTGGTTTCCAATGTATATTATTTTATCATTGATTTCTAATATGTCCACGTGAAGTTAATATTGCATGGAATTATCATAAAAAACAAGTATTAAAATGACCTAAAAATTAACAATATATAAAAGTATGATATTTACAGCAAAATCAGCAGAATTTCTAAGATGGGCAGAGGAAAAAGAGAAGAATATCCCTCAGAATAGTGATGGTATATTAGTAAATATCCATGACATAAATAATGTAAAAACCTCTGAGATCGNTAAGATTAAAGAGACAATCTATAAANATAATAGCTGCATATATTCATCTAAGATCGCATTAAAGTCTAATACTAATCTTTTAAAATTTGTCGAATTAGTTGGGATGAAAACTTATGATTGCAACAACATAGAATCGAATGAAATTAGTACAATTACACCTTTACAAAACAGCAAAATAAATTATATACCGTATACAGATAAGCTACTTAATTGGCATACTGATGGTTACTATGATAAAAAATCAATTTTTTCTTGGCTCCTTCATTGTGTCAACCCAGCAACCCAAGGAGGCGAGAATTATTTACTTGATCATGAATTAGTTTTGAGAGAATACCTCTTAAGAAATGACGATATAAATAATTTAATGGCTGAAGACGCGTTAACTATACCCGCGAGCAAAGACACATCGAGACCAGAGATCTCAACTTATATTTTCTCTTTCAAAAATAAGTATAGAAGATTACACATGAGGTTCTCTATGCGAAAAGATAACATTGGCACAAGTGCAAAGGCTAGTCCTGCCATAATAAAGCTGAAAGAAATTATAGAAAATGATTGCGCCAAATATTCTTTAACGTACAAGTTACAAAAAAATGAAGGGATTATAACTAACAACATTTTACATGGAAGAAAGGCATTCAAAGATGATAAGGTAAAAAGAAAACTTTTAAGGATCAGATCTTACGAGAGGTTATAATGCTTTATCTCAGTACGCTGCTAATAGAACACAAAGATGTCGAGACATTTGACGAGTTTTTGGAAGTCGTCAGACAGAAAGCTGTCGAAGGAGAAATGTTTATAAGGTTTGATTTGAAACCACCCTTTCCAGATACTCCAGAGAATTGGCAAGACCGTGTTGAAAGTGTCTTCAGTGGTTATATAAGAGACTAAATATGTGGCAAGAGGAAGAAGAAAAAAAACCAATAGCTGATAGTTCAGATATGGCGGAATTATCGTTTTCTGTTGATTGTAAAGAACTTCCATATGACCATGCATACGAACTCTCTTCAGAAATCCTAAAACTTGTCCCTGAAATCAAAAATGATAATAGAAATGCAATTCAAACATTGCACGGGCCGATGTCAGGCAACGGATGGGTACGTCCTGATAGCGAGAATATACCTTTATCAAAAAGAGCGAAGCTTATAATGCGCATCAATAAAAATCAAATTAATGATATTAAAGATATAGAAGGGAAAGAGATAAGGCTTTTTGGAAATACATTAAAAATTGGTAGCTCGAAAGTTAAGAATTTCTTGGTTGTTAAAGACTTGTTCTGCAGATTTGTGATGAGTGATCATAAAACATCAGAAGAGGATTTTCTTAATATAATTCAAAAAGAATTAAGAGGCTTAAATATTAATATTAGAAAAGCACTCTGTGGAAGATCCATGGTAATTAGCTTCGGTAAAAAGACACTATATACAAGATCACTTATGATTGCTGACTTGTCTAAAGAGGAGTCACTCAAGCTACAAGAAGAGGGCGTGGGCGACAAGAAACTATATGGTTGTGGCATTTTCCTTCCGCATAAATCAATTGATGCTGTAAATAATTTTAAAGAAGACTAGAGATTTAGAAACAACCTTCTAGACTTATACTTTTTAGTATATTAGAATTTTCCAATATTGATTAATTCAGAAATGAGGATTTGAATATGAAAGTTGAGGTAAATGGAAAAGAAATAGCCACTACTGATACAGGCTTTTTGACAAATATCGAAGACTGGACAGAGGAAGTAGCCTCGGTAATTGCACAGCAGGAAGGTATTGAACTTACTCAAAAACACTGGGATGTGATCAACTATTTACGAGATGAATTCATCAATAATAAAGAAAATCAGCCTAACACTAGGAACATGATTAAAGATATGGGAAAGTTGTGGGGAGAGAAAATTGATTCAAAAGCATTGTTTGATCTATTCCCCGGCAATCCTAGTAAACAAGCAGGGAGAATCGGCGGTCTACCTGAGAGTAGGAGAAAAGGTGGATATTAATGACTGATGCAGTTAATGAAAAAGAGCTACAAAAAGAAAGAAAAGAAATTATTGCAAGGATTTTAGAGATTCAAAAGAAATTCATGGAACTCGAAAGAGAGAAAGGAGTCACTGAGAAAGATATACACCATAACCCGAAGGGAATTGTCAAAGAGTATAAAGAAGAGCATGAAAAACTTGCTAACAGACTAGTTGATATAGCTCACCAAATAAAGGGGTCGATAAGAACATAATGAATCAAGAATATTTTGATAAAGTAACTGAACTTGAAAAAATGAATGCTAGCGATCAATATATATTGGGTTGGCAAGAAGGCTATCAAGACGCACCAGAAGTAGAAGAGCAAAGAGTAACCGATGCATATCAAGCAGGATATGAAGACGGTAAGAATAATAATTTCGATAACGTAGAAAAGTTTAAAGACTGACCTACGATTTCGTTACTGAATCATAAACTTCAAGAATCTTCTTTAATATTTCAACTGAATCGATATCTATGATTTGATCCATAACCCATTTGTTTGTCTGACTGTAACCCATGACATCTTGACATTTCTTTGACAAGTGTCTGTATAAAGAATAATTGCTGCCGTTTCTTGAAAATTCAAATTCAGAGTATTCAGTCGATCTTAAATTAAGTGTATTGATATACCCTTTCCTGTAATCACCTGGCCCAAAAAGATCCTCACAATTCTCTTGCATAATTCTTGCTGATTGTTTTCCTAGTGAATTCATGACTTGAGCTCTAAATTCACTATCCATGTTGTCCTCAAACAGCAGTCTATCAACAAGATGAACTTGAAAAGACATATACTCTACAATTATAGAAACTCTTTGATGATCATTNTCATACTCAAAATCCTCNCCATGGAGTGTTTTTGCCTTATCCAANGATAACCTCCATGAAATAAAGGAAAGNGCACTACCATAGTCTTCTGGCGTCTTCTTTCTTTTTACGGTTTTTGACCACTTGCTTTTAATTCTTATTGCCATAATATTCAGATGATAACATTTACTGTGTAATATAAATATTATGACTGATCAAATAAAGATAGATAAAAGACTGATCGAAAAAAGTCCTGGTAGCTTCATATTTGAGTTTGATAACGAAATATCGCCAGAGAAGTGTAATGAAATAATTAAAAGGTTTGAAGAATCAAAAGATGATCATTATCGAGGCAGAGTTGGTCCAAATTTTGAAGAAAATGATAATGTAAAAAAATCTACCGACATGGTCATAAGTGGTAAAGACTCCTGGAAGGATATTGATGAAATATTTTTTATCAGCCTCTCCAAAGCACTAGCAAAAATGAAAAAAGAGTATGATTTTTTCAACGGTAAATTTAAAGACATTGGATATGCAATACAAAGAACTGATGTTGGTGAATATTTTCATTGGCATATTGATACAGGTAGTCATCAAATGAGTGATAGACAACTTGTAGCAATATGGTACCTGAATGATGTAGATGGACCAGGAGGTGAGACAGAGTTCTTACATCAGAAGGTTAAAATAAAACCTGAAAAAGGAAAGCTTGTTATCTTTCCTCCATTTTGGACGCATGAGCATCGAGGTGTTACAGTAAAGAAAGGGTCAAAATACATNGCGACAACATGGATAGTATTCAAATGAATAAAAGTTCAACAGAAGCTCAAGAAAATATAAAATCTGTAATCCAGAGAATTGCCACAGGTCCAGAACTAAGTAAAAACATCTCCAGAGATGAGGCAAAAAGATCAATGTCCGATATTCTTAATGGTGAAATTGATCCTGTTCAATCAGCAATATTTTTAATTGCCTTACGNATGAAAAGAGAAACCATNGATGAGAATTTGGGTGTTCATGATGCAATNATTGAANCCACAACCACTGTNGATACCTCATGTGATNGTCTTATAAATATTGCTGATCCATATGATGGATTTTCCAGAAATCTTCCATCNTCTATTTTTATNCTCCCNGTTATTGCAGAACTTGGTCTTCCAATTNTCTCNCANGGNGTNTTTTCTGTTGGGCCTAAGTATGGATGNACACATCACTTAACCNTAAANGANCTTGGNTACAATTCTAATAATGATCATCAAGAGATAGTTGAAAGANTAGAAAATAAAGATATTGGTTGGGCATATGCTGANCAATCGATGTTTAATCCAAAACTTCACAACCTAATGAGTCTGAGAAAACAGATTATAAAAAGACCCGTCATCACAACCGTTGAGGTGCTAGTAAAACCTGTATCATCAAAAAATGATATGTTTTTCACAGGTTTCGTTCACAAACCATACCCACCGATATATCTAGAACTCTCCAGGAATGCTCAGTTTAACTCAGCAACAGTCATAAGAGGTACTGAGGGAGGTATTATCCCATCTTTAAGACAGACCGGTAAGGTTCATTTTTATCACAGCGCAGGTGAACAAGATGATTATTACGATGTCACTCCTGAAGATCTAGGAATAGTTCAATCGTCAAGAGCTGTTGATATCCCTGAAGAAATAACAAGGAAAAATACTAAGGATAAAATTGAATCAAAAGTGGATGCAGTCGATATTGCTAAAGAGACAATTAAATCAGGTACAAGTGCTTTATCAGGTAATGATGGACCTATGTTGTCATGTATCCAGCTCGGTGCTGCGATTATCTTGCAACGGGCAACTGGTAATGATTTAGGCAATTGTTCAAAAGAAGTCTTNCGAGTCTTAAAAAGTGGNGCTGCTTTAAAAAGGATGAAAAGATGATTGTGCCTTTATGTTCAAAAGAGGATTTTACTGAGAATAGTATGCTTGAAATTGTTCATGACGGTCACTCNTACCTTGTTGCAAAAGTTGAAGACGAATTTTTTGTTGTAGATAATATGTGTAGTCATGAGGATTCGGAATTAATATTAGGATGCCTTAAGGATAAAACAATAAAATGTTCCTTACATGGAAGCTATTTTGATTTAGAAACTGGGGAAGCTTTGAATGAGCCCGCGGATGAACCAATAAAGGCATATAAAACTCTCATGAAAGATAATAATATTTGTATAGAATTATGATTTTCGCAACATTAGACAATACGATTGATTGGAATTGCAATAGCACTTGGCGTCAATCTGCATACAACACAATGTGGTGTTTGATTGGTTGNAGTATTGGTGACATGGGAACAATTTATTATTTCCAGGTCAATGAAATTCCATGGAGCACNNTATCAATCATGCTNCTTGCNATGACNAATGGTATTATTACTAGCATTATTTTAGAAACTNTTATTTTGTTAAAACAAATGAACCTCACATCAGCATTTAGAACAGCAATTGGTATGAGTCTTATATCTATGATCAGTATGGAAATAGCAATGAATCTGGTAGATTACTTGGTGACAGGTGGCGCTAAGATAAATTTAATGGTTATGCCTCTTATGTTGATTGCGGGATTTCTTACACCGTGGCCCTATAATTATTGGAGGTTGAAAAAATTCAACAAAGGCTGCTGTGCTTAGTTCATGTGTGCTGTTAACAGCTTTGTAACTGAGTGCTCAATATTGATCTTTAGCTTTTCATTCGTCGCTCTAAAATAACTCTCAAACAACACTGTTGGTATTGCAACAGACAAACCTACGGCTGTTGTCAGTAGTGCCTCCCAGATACCACCAGATAGTGTTGACGGGTTTATATTGTTGCCAGCAATTTCCATTTGCTGAAATGCATCAATCATTCCGAAGACTGTTCCTAGTAAGCCAAGTAGTGGCGCTACCATGGCAATCACTTTTAANGTATCAAGATTAGAATCATAATATTCTAATCTCTCCTGGCTNAGTCTTNAGACTTCCTCTCTGAGATATCGCTCTTTTGCTTGTGTGATATTATTTTTGAGTAAATGATACATCGTAAACGAGACAACTTCTTTTTGGGGGTGTATATCTTTTGAAATAGCTTTGTAAGCATCCTCTTTTTTGTTATCCAGCCACATTGTCAAGCTGTCTTGAGTTACGTCAAATCTGAAAAAGTTAACTTTAGAGAGGATATGAATCTTATATATGACAATTGATAACACATACACAGATAGTGCTAGTAGTATGTAGACAACTGGTCCGCCTTTTGCTAATAATGATCCAAATTCCATATTATGATTATGTTCTAAAAAGCTAGTCTAACAGAGATTTTACCTCTGTTAGACTATTTTTTAACTAGAACTCGTAGTTAACTGAACCGAACAATGACCTTCCTGGCTCGTCTGTTCTATCAGCAGCACTATCGAGCCTATTTGTAGTATTCAAGTGTGTTGCGTATCGTTTATCAGAAATATTTGCCATTCCTATCGATATGCGGAGATTAGGTGTTGGTTCAAACCCAGCAAAGACATCATAGGTAGTATATCCAGCTGTCCTTCCAACATCGAGTACCTTAGTATCGAATCTATCCTGTGTATCTGCAAAATTAACTCTCAATCCGTAGTTTGTATTTGCTGATTTAATCTCAAAAGTTAAATCACCTGCAAATGGCATAATCTGAGGTAG
>FUFK010049580.1_pt1 | contig 16973 bp, 33 predicted proteins | sample 1021851 | NCBI WGS metagenome assembly FUFK01 (sample SAMEA51879418, study PRJEB19060) | metagenome | reverse complement strand
TGTCTCCTACCTGATATTGCAACACTAACCATAGTTGTCTGGTTAGATTTAATATTAATACTAGATGGCTCTGGGCTTGATGGAAAACTACCACTCATACAATATTACTTTGTCCTTTCTGATTTCTTGCTGAATTTATCATATTAACTATTTGTGCTTTTCTTGTATCTAATAAAGCACCAAAACCTCTTGCATCAACTGTATTGATATTAAATGTTACATTTGTTGCTCCCATTGCTCCGCCTAATTGATGTGCTGGAGTCACAGTCCCAGCCGAAGCTGGTGTAAATAATTCTGGCCCTCTTTCTCCAACCAAAAAAGGTGATCCAGCTTGTCTAACTCCACCAAATTGTGCTGGTGGTTGTTGTGCCGCAATTGTTGCAATTTGAACAGCACCCATAGCACCTATTGCTACTGCTAATGGTATTCCAAATGGCCCAAGTTTTAATGCATTAGTAACACCAGTTGCAGTATTCATAATTGCTTCTGCTATATTAAGAGCTTGATTCAACCTAAACATTTCTTTGCTATGTTTACTAGCTTCTTGTAGAGTTTGTCTAAAACCCTGTTTTGTCATTTTTGAAATTTCTTCTTGCGACATTTTTTCAAAGTCTATCTCTTTAAACTTTGCATCTTTGAAGTTTTCAGTTGCCTTTGCTACACTTGCTTTTCTTTCTTCTTCCCTTTTTATATCTTCTTCAAAAGCTCTTTGCATTGATCTCATTCTTTGTTCTTCAAAACCAATATTAGCATGAACTTTTTCGTTAAGTTCTTCGTATGCAGTAGACATACTTTGAATGCTTCCAATTTGACGATCATTAAATTCTAATATTTTTTCTTGATTTTTTAAGTAAGCATCGTGAACAGCATTAATATTATTCATGCCTGTTTCTTGCATAAACAATTCTTCATTATAGGCATTAGTCATATCAAGTAATTCTTTTTGTTTACTTGTTAAAGAGTCATAAGCTAAACCTAATCCTGCTAAAATTTTAACAAGACCGCCAGATGCAATGAGAATTGCACCTAAAGCTAATTCAAATTCTTCAAAATTTTCTTTTACAATTTTTACTGCGTTTGCTAATGCTATGAGTGATCCAGCCAATGCCTGACCAATATCTTCACCAAAGGCTTCTATTTCAGCTTCGTTAGCTTCTAAAAATTTATTTAAATCGCCAAATTGGTTTTTAAGTTCTTCGAAGAATGATTTGTTTATTGCTAATTGAAAATTAAAGAACTTGTCATTGATCATTGACAATGTTCCTTCAAGAGTTGTTGCTAATTCTTCTGTTGTTTTAGCAAATTCACCATTTCCAGCAAATACTCTAGCAAATGCCTCTCTTGTTTCTTCTACTGATACTTTTGCTCCAGCAGAAAAACCGAGCATATCTCTAACACCTTTTTCTCTAAAGATGTCAGCACTAGCAANACCACCAGCAAATGCTCTTTGAATTTGACTAGCTGTTGTCTGAAAATCTAATCCTGTTGCACCAGCAACATTACCAGTAATTTCTAATATATCGTTTAATTGTTTAGCATCTTTCGCTACAACCGCAAGATTACCAGATGCCGCCGCAATATCTTGCAAACTAAATGGAACTTTNGCCGCAAAGTCAGTTAAAGTATCAAAGGCTTTTGCACCTTCTTCAGCACTACCAAATAAAAGTTTAAATCTTATCTGTAAACTTTCTATTTCTTTACCAGTATTAACTAAACCTTTTAAAGCTCTACCAGCACCAATAGNTGCAAGAGCCGCAGATACAGCAATTGCCGCAGTCTTTAATCCACCTAAACCTCTTTTAGACTTATCAATNGCCTGTTTGGTCTTATCTCTTGCTACTATGTCAATTTTTACTTGTTTAGCCATTTATCTCCTAGTTCTTGCTTTCATTTTAGCAACATTCATTTGATGTTGTTCGTCTTTGCGTTTTTTTTCTAAAAATACAATCCAAGTCATAAATTCTTCTACCGAGAACTCCATTACTTGATTAATAGGTAATTTAAGATAATCAGCCAACTGAACTATTGCATTGTAGTCGTGGTCGTTATCTATTTTTTTTTAATATCTTTTTTTGTAGGTGTTTGCATCAACCAAGTAGCCGCTTCAGATAATACATCTGGATCAGCTTTCTTCATCAATGCCATTTTATGTTCTAATGTAAATAAATTCTTGCCTTGTTCATCTANNGCAAGTTCTATAAGTGCGTATGCCAAACCCTCGATTGCATCAAGCTCCATCTTTTTAAATAACCGACCTTTCTTTTCAAGATTGATTGGCTCTTTATAAAAAGTTAAATCCCATTCCTCAAAGTATTTGCTTTCGCCTTTGCTTAATGAGTTGTAATGATCTTTGATTTTGTCGATTGCAGACATACGCAATTATTAATTTATTTACTATATATTGTCAAATTATATTGTTGTTCTAGTAATTCCGCCAGTTCCTTGAACAGATATAGACAATCTAATTAAATCGTCCATTGTAACTGATACTGAATTTCCAGTTACGATAGCAGTTCCAGTATAATAGTAATCTCCACTATCAGCACCCTCTGGGTGTAAATGTAAACTAACTGATTGACCTTCTGTAAGGGCAACCTGACCATTTGTGTCTGTTTCGTCCCAAGCACACTCGATAGTTGCTGTGAAAGAAACTCTACTTGCTTCAAATGATTTTGCCGAGTCAGATAGTTGTGTAGACTCAATCACATCTGCAACAGTTTCTAAAGTAAATGCAGTCACTTCTGCAACTGTATTTCCGCCAACCTTTACTAGACCAGCACTTCCTGTATGTACAGCCATTATTCTTCTCCTTCTTCAATGTTAAATGATTTTGGTTTTGGTTTAGACTTTTTTTCGGTTGGGTCTTTCCAACCAGCTTTTTTTAGATGTTCAGATTGATCGTCCCAAACTTCTATTAAGTCGCCATCTTTATTTTGTAGCTTTATTCTTTTTGCCATAAAATCTCCTTATGGTGTTCCACTTGTAAATCTATAAAAACACCTAATGGTTATTATTACTCCTCCATAAGGGAATATACTACCCTCATCTGTTTCAACAGAAACTATTTGAGTATCTAATGCGTTTCCGTTTCTAGTTCTGTCACTATCAAGTGCTGTCTCAACTGTCGTAACTAATTCATTTCTTTTCGTATCTATATTTGTAGTCGTAGCACTTCCGTTAGTAACAAAACCAAATAGTCTATAATCAATCGTTCCTGTTCTACTTATGCCAGAATTTTTGATCGTTATATCTTCTCTTGTTTCATCAGCAGTTGAAATAAATACTGCTGGGAATTGTTGTTGAGATAATTCTTCTAATTCAAAAGGCTCTCTTGATACTTTTCCAAATGTTATTGGACTGCTAACCGCAGATAAGGTTGTAACAATGTGAGCCGCAATATCTTCTCTTTCACTCATATTCTTAATTCTCGTTCAAATACTTTTCTAAATTCTTTAACTGCTCTTGCTTCTTCTTTGTCATTCACATCAAAGAATGGTCTTGTCTGATCGTTAAAGAATGCTTTTAAATTTGCTTGTCTGTTAGGAAAGAATACTTGTCCTTTAGTTTTAGTTAAACTCTTGAATGACATATTCCCTAACATCTGACCAGTAAAAAATAAATTAGGTGTTAATGTAGCACCTCTTTTTGCTCGTCTCTTTGCGTATGCTTTTGAATATTTTTTAAATGCACCGCCTTTTACAGTACGACCTTTTCGTGTTCTGTCTTTGATTGCGTTCTGGATAAACATACCAGCAACAGCAATACCTTTTTGAGTTGCAGTAGGTATCTTTCTCTTGATCTGATCAAGTGATCCTTTAACAACCGATAAATCTACATTGATGTTTAGTGTAACCACTATCTCACCAATCTTAATGTATGTACTGCTTCTTTTTCTGAATTACTTATTGAACTGTCTCCGTCTTGGTCGTATTCAACACCATCTCTTAAAATATCTGATAATTCATCTTCATAAGCTGTTCGATAATAACTACCCATTTGTTGAAAGCGATCTTCTTCACCTTCAGAATTAAACTTGGTTAATGCTGGGCAAATGTAATACCCTAATGTTCTGTAAACTGTTGCTCTTGTCCATTGACTGTCTGTTAATTTAGAATTTTCCATCTCGACAGAGCCAATATAACTTCTATCTCTAACTTTGTTCGCTTGATAAACAGACCACCATCTGTTTCTAATATCTCTTTGTACATCAGCAATTGCTTGAGTAACATAGGCATCTTGTTCGCCTGTTGTTAAACCCATATCACCTATATCAGGCTGATATACTGTTAAATCTGATCTTGTTGCAAATGCCATAATAAATTTCCTTAAATATTAGGGGGAGAGGAAAGGAACTCTCCCCCCATTGATTGATCAATTATTGAATTGAAGAATCNGCNAGNANTTCNATTCCATAAGAGTCGTGAACTTCGCCTACTCCGTAAACCGCAGTAGCAACGATTTCGTCTGCTCTTAATGAAGCATCTCTTTGTACTTCAATTTTGATNTCTTGCATCATTGCTAATGCAAGTGCGTCTTTGTGGAACATACCACCTTTGTAGTCACCAGNAGTNCCAGTNTTNGACATATTGCCAGTTTCAAAGATTTTAATTCCAGCAAGCTGACCAATGAAGCCATTTCTTAATGCTTCGTTAGCCAAGTCGTGGTCTAGACCAGCAAATGTATTAGTGATACCAGATTTAAGATCGTAAGCAATCTTTGGGTGTAACACTAGATAAGTTTCGTCTACTGGTAATCCAGCCGCTCTCAATGTAGAAGCCGCTTCAAACACTTTAGCTGGTGTTAAAGCCGCACTATCTGTACCAACAGCAGTTGAGAAACCATCAAATAGAGCAATTAAGTCTTGGTCTATTTTTTTAGCAATACCTTCACCGAATAATCTTCCGATGTCAGCCGCTACGTTTCTTCCAGCAGAGTTTCTTGCTAGGTCTGTTAAAGTTGTCATTACACCAACTTCTGAAGCTGTGATAGTTACAGATGTTGGATTAACAGCAGTATTTGAAAGGTCAGTTGCTTCTGATACAGCCGCCGCCGCTACTGCTGGATATACAGGCACTTCTACTGCCTTATGCCCAGATGGGATTGTGTAGTTCTTAACGAGATTTTTCATTATAGTTTTCTCATTAATAACAAATTGTGCTTCCGCTACCATCTCTGTAAAGAGTTCCGATAGGGTTGAGCTAGTTGTTTCGTTAGCCATTATTTATCTCCTAATTAATGATTGTTGGCTGATTGTTTCGCTGTCTGCGAATTTCAGCATATTTTTTTCTGTCATCTGGATTATTCATATCCAGATCCGCCAAGTTCAAAGGTTTTGGTGTCGTACCTCCGACATTCCCTGTGCTTCCAGACCCACTAGGATTAGCAGTTCTAAAATGCGGATTGTCGTCTAAAAATTTACCAACATAATCTTCAATAGAAAGTAATTCACCTTTATCGTTATACATAGGAGCATTATTATCTCCCATAATTTCAGGTTTACCATCTTCTCCGAGTTGGACTTTTCCTCTTAATAGATTAACAACTTGATCTGGTTTAATCGCTGATTGCTCACTTGCCGCCTTAATCAATGCATCATCTATTCTTGTTTTAGTAAGTTCACTTTTAATTCTTATAAGTTCTGCATCTTTCTTCTCAACAGTTTCTTTTAAGATTTTATCAAACTCACCTCTTTGTTTTTGTTTTTCGAGTTCTTGCTGTTCTTTTTCCTCAAGCAATCTTCGTGCTTCTTCTGGATCAACTCCAGCATATTTCTTTTCGTATTTAGCTCGTTCTCTCGCAAGTCGTTTCTCAACTATTTTATCAACCTCTGATTGTGCAACCATTGGTGTTTGTTGTTCCTCAACTTGTTCCTGTTTTGTTTCTAGAGATTCAGTGTTCTCAATCTCCGTTTTTTGCTCGTCAGCCATAGTAGATTTCTCCTATATTATTAAATCGCCTTGTTCGTTGTACCAACTTGGATCAGTTGGTTGTAAGTGGTGGCGGCAATTATAACCTCCACGATTTATAAAAGGATCAGTGCCAGATTTACCTTTCCAGCTTTCTGATGCCCATTTTTCTCTTGCTTCTTGCTCCGAGAATATTCGACCTCTATTATTGATACAAAATGGTCTACTATCACCAATTATATCTCCATAATAAAGGAAGTGATCAAGTCCAGCTTCCGCCGCTTTCGCTTTGGTAAACTGACCATCAAATTCCATTAAACTATCGTGTGCCAATTGTTTTGAATATCTACGCATATTCTCTCCAGTACGATCAGCACCATAAAATGTATGCAATCTGTCTATTGCTTTTTTCTTTGCGACTTCATCAGTCGTTGTTGCTACAAATTCNACNAACTCGTCTATCTCATCAATATCAGCTTTGATATAAACTCCGTTTATNCTTTGCTGTAATTCCTTTTGCATATCAGTAAATGATTTACCAGCAATTGTCGAGGAGTAAACATTATCAGCAAGTGCATTTGTAGTCTCTGTTGCAATATCTAAAAAACCATTAAATTTAAGTCTTTTTAAATTAGTTATCGTTTCAATATCAACTTCAGTTAAAGTTTTAAATTTAGCTGGTATCGGCAAATCTTTCATATTCTCTATGATTTGTTTTGCAACCTTATCATATTCTCTAACTGTATTATCAGCCCATAATAAGTAATGCTTATCAATTGCTTCTTTTAGTTTTGGTCTTATTTCAACAGCCAATCGTGCCTCAAATAGTTTGCCTTGTCTTTGAGGTAGTTCGTTTGCAATNTTTACNACATCTCTTTCTAAATTNTCAAGNGCAATGTTTAATCTATTGTTATGTCTTAACTCAATATCATCTACAAGGTTTTCTCTTAATTGTGCCAAGTTCTCTATCTTATCAACCATTATCTTCTCTTACCTTGTCCTCTGTACTTCTTATAACTTGCTCTTTTCTTTTTATTCATTGTNCTTGTTATTGGCTTTCGACCAATAGAAGTTCCTTTATGTATCGGTATGTGTGCTGTAAAAGTTTTACTCTTTCTCATCTAAATTTTTCCAAAACTCATCAAGAGCATTATGTTCACANTTCATACAAGGGCAACTTGAACATTGACTTCCGTTTGAACAATGACATTCGTGTTCGCAGTTACGACACATCATTCGATAATTCTCTTAATTCTTAACCTTCCCATATCGTTCTCTAACTCCGCCTTTACCTCTTTACATTGAATATAAATACCTTCTTGCTCCTCACCAATCTGTCTTGAGACAACTCTCTTTTGAGCCAAGCAATCAGACATACCTTGCGTTGGAACATACTCTAATACCTTGTCTCCGTTCTGTATCATCATCATTGCAAATACTATTTCAATCATCAGTAAGTTCCGTTTTTTTCTTCTAAATCAATTATTCTTTCTTCGTGGAACTGAATTACCATATCGTTCTTTTGTATCATTGGAATTTCTTGTTCCATTTGCTCTTTTAGTTTGTCTTGGTTTTTAGAAATAAACTCAACCAACATAAAAAGTTCTTGTATCTGTGGCGATACCATGTCTCCCTTTGGCACTCCATCTATGAAGTCATTAGCCGCCTCTAAATCTTTTGTAATCAATTGCAGTTCAGTCTCTACCAAAGTAAGTCTTTCAAGTAGATTAAAATATGAGAATGTGCCAATTGCGACTGCGAAAAGTATTGCGAGTAAGTTCTTGGCTGGAAGACTAATTTTGCTGTCCTCCGATAAGTCTAATTTACTCGGCATCTTCTTCAGCTACTTCTGCTTGAGTTTGTGCTGTTTCGAATACTCCCACTTCTGATTGTCTATCAATCTCATCATTGATTGTTCTGATTACTTCATCGTCATCAATAACAGCATCTACAATCTGTTTATCAATTTCTTTTTGGAATGTGCTTGATCGAACACCACTTGCTTTCGCTTGCTGTAAGTATGCAAGATCAGAAGCATAATCCCTTAAGTTAAATGACTCTGGATATTTAATCTCTCCATCAAATGTTTTATTTTGCCAAGCTCCCCAGATCGACCATATTTGCTCNTCTGCATTTTCAAGTAAATCAGCTTTCTCTGATAAGGCACTNTTTAAGTTTTCAAACTCTGTCTGNAANGCAATACCAGATTGTACTTGTGATTTGGTTTGTCTGACACCTGACATATGCGTTGCTCTGTCTATCATTTCAACCTTTTGCTCAATAGATGCTCTGATCTCTGATAAGTTTGATCCTGATGGTTGTAATAGATAAGGTTTTAATCCTGTATCTAAATCATCAGGCATTGAAATAACCGCACCAGCACCAGCACTTGCCTCTACACCTTGAGTTTTAACTAGGCTTGGGTGATTAGATAGTCTTATCAGTTGTTCCATCTCTGAAAGCTCGTTGTAAATAGACCGTTGCAATAATGCAACATCTGTCAAATCAGAAATGCCAATACCTTTTTTAGGTGATCGTTTATTATAAACACACACTGCTGGTATCATACCTAGTGCATTTGTTATAATCTCTTTTGTTTCTGGGTCTCCTGTTTTTTCAGGAACAAATACATATCTGATTTCTTCTGGTGTCCATACTCTGAAGTATGTTCCATCTTTTGTAATTTCTTCTCTAACCTTTAGGTAATCTAAATAGTATCTTCCAGANNNNGNTCTTGCATAGTGCCAGTCATAAACATTGTCAGGAGTAATCATATTTAAATATGGTCTGATGCCCTGACCTAATGTCTTCTGCTCTTGTTTGTGCGTTGCTTTCAGGTTTATCAACAAACACCCAGACATTGCCATAAACNGANGCATAATTCTGAACATTTTTCATAAAGGCATTGAAGTTTTGTCCTTCAAGGTCTGTATCTTTTANNAAACCNTNNANNGCTGGATCATTNTGTAGTGATCCATAATCTCTCGTTGGTGGAACTCTNAATAAAAAACTAGAATAAATAGANACGATATTACGACAATGATTATCAATCGGTGTAAAATTAATTCTGTTATCGTATTCCATATCAAGTTCTAGTTGATATTCGTTTAAGTATTTACCAGCTTTNAACTCATCGCCGCCTAAATATGATCTTAAATAAAATTCCCATCTGTTAATCATTAAGTCGAAGTCAGGGTGTGTCTCCTCGACAAACTCCCTATCCCTTAAAAGGGACTCCATAGGATAAGGATATTCATTTGCAAAATATTGTACCATTATTTAACACTCCATCTTTGAGGTATTTCTCTGTTATATTGTTTTCTAATAGGGAACAAATAATCTACCGCATATCCTATCGCATCGTTCATATGGTCAAATCCGCTATCCTTGTCAGGTTGCGTTGTTCCCTCTTTGTAAAGGTGTCTTTCCAATCCTCTAATAATGTTCTTGCACTTTGGGTCAATGAACATCATTCTTTGATCGTTTGTATTCTTCAATCGTGAATTAACAGCATTTATACGATCCCTCACTTGAGGGTGTACATTCTTTACTCGTACTGTCAATCCAGCATTTTGTAATATGTTTAAGTCCGTCTTGCCACCAGCAGATGTCTTTCGTTGTCTACAAGCTGGGTCAGGATAAACAATAATTCGTTTATTNGGGTATCGTGTCTTGATTTCCCTTACCAGTTCTTCTGTATTTGATGAGTATATCACAATCTCATCAATAAAATTAATAATATTGTTGTGTATCTGAAATACTGCNGCACTCATCGGATCAATGTTAAAATCCATTCCGATATGTATTGCAGTCTCGTCAGCATCTAACTTTCTGACATTTTCCTCTCTGTCAAAGTTATAATATATTGCTCCAGCATAAGTCTCAAAGGTTGCCAAGTATTCTTGTCTGAATGTCCGTTCATCAAGATCGTTTTTAGCCGCATCTATTTCTTCTTGGTCTACCTGACCGCCATCAATTGTTGTAAACTGAAAGCTCGTCCATTCGTTATCTTCATTGCCTTTGCAGAACAAGTCATAAGCCCAATTACCATATCCTCTAGGTGTACCGCAAAATAAAGCTGATCCTTTTGTATCAGATAATGTTGGTCTTAATACACTAAACCAAGCATCACTAGGAATATCTGCAAACTCGTCTAATACAAGAAAATTTAATCCTACACCTCTCAAACTATCAGCCGATCTGTCTGCACCTCGAAGTGATATTTCAGAGTTATTGTGCAATCGGATTGTAAGATCAGTCTCATTNATGTAGCTGATTAAATCGTTTTCAATGGCTACTTCTTTGAGTTTTGACCAACAAATCTGTCTTGCTTGTCTATAAGTTGGAGCAACATACCAAACTTTTTGTTTTGGTACACTACAAGCAAATCTCAATAACTCGCCAATAGCGAGATAAGTCTTACCAAATCGTCTCCCTGTTATGAGTACNCTNTTTCTTGTTTTACTCTGTACGACTTGCTTCTGTGTTTGTGTTAATGGCATCAATATTGACTTTAATTTTTACTCTACGACCAGCATATTCGCTGTTGAATACATATTCTTTTGCTTCGTGAGGTTTAAGATCATTCACCTTTTGATTAAGCCAATGCATAATCTTTGAGGTATCGCTCATATTTTAAAACCTTTTTTCCAACTCTGAACAGCCCAGTAAGCNGGACTTAAATTCTTTTGACCTTTAACCTTGTCTAATATTGGCTTAAATCGTGCCATAAAACTCTTTTGTCTAGCTGGTATATTCTTCTTGATGCTCATACCCTTTGCACCAAATCTGACTATCTTTATTTTTCCTGAACTCTGATCCTTTACATATACAGCAAACTTTTTTGAAGCTGATGGTGTTCTAAAAGGTTTGTTTAACCTAACTGATTGTCCTCTGTATCTANCCNTATGTAAAGTTTATAACCTTTTCATTATTTTCATTGATTGTCATATCTTTTTTAGCCCATCTATCAGGGAATCTTCTCTCTAATACCCAAGCCTTAGATTGCCAAGATTTATCTTTCATTATGAAATCCAAACAATACATTTGACATTCTGACTGAGCCTTTTTTAGAGACTCTAAAAACTCAAGATATTTTTTTTTATCTTCCTCATTTGCAATAGACTTAACATCTTTGTTTAACCAATTATAATATGTTTGTTCAGATATTCCCGCATATTCACACGCATCAAGGATTGTTAGTCCCTTAGTNATTGCAAGTAATAGTCTATCTTTTGCTTCTGAATATAGTANTGTTTTTCTTCCCATTTTTACCTCTTGTTTGAGTAAACCCTGTTAATACAGTTTAATTTAAGTTCTGAAGTTTCCACCTCAAATAGTCTGGATTGTTCTTTTCGATCTCGGTATAGTGTGTTGCCATAGCATTTACAGTATCTTCTTCGTTCTTACCTTCTAATTGCCTTACATAGTAGATAGCGTGCATTAATTCGTGTTTTACAAGGTCAACTGCAATCGAGCCACCTTCTTCAATAATATCTTCGTCAAGATATATAATCATTTGTTTAGAATGGAAAGATCCTTGTTGCTCTCCAATCTCATAGCAAATATGACTGTTAATCTTAATTAGTTTAATACGATAGTGTGATAATCGAATAAACTCTGGTAACTCTATTCTATTTGATGAACCTTTTGGCATATCAGTTTAGTTGTTATCATACTTCTAATAGTTTTTTTTGTTTGCAAAAATACTCAAATGTTTTCAGCTTGTAGCCATTTACATTTTTCATTTCATCTAATAGCTGTTCAACTAATTCTACCTTGTTTTCTCTTATGAATTGTTGACACTCTGTTTTGCTTTCAAAAAATTGCAATATATAATCCGATTGTTGAGGTTGAGTCATTGACTCATACCATAGCATAGTAGATAAAACCCAGATCACGATTGATCGACTTTTTCTAATATAAGCTCAAATCCACCACTTATTGCTGAAGTCGCACTTGCTTTTCCTATTAATTCAATATCTGTTTTTTCTTCAATTTTAACTGGAACTGCATAATTTTTTTCAATAAATCCACCTCTGGTTGTAATAAAGGCTTTTGTAGTAAAAACATCACCACTTCCATTAATTTTTTTAGTAATAAATCTTATTTCATTCTCTAAATCTTTTGAGCTTCCAACATCAATCTGCATTAAGTAGGCGTTATATTTTCTTGGTACTGTATAAACACACATTAAAGATTGACCATAACCAGCTCTAATCTGTGCAACTGTTGTTGAAGATACAGTTATTGTGATAACTCCAACATTACTTATTCCTGTATTAGCANTTATCATNANTGCTCTAAATACTCTTATNAAACTTGTTGATCCAGCAGATCCNCCTATTGTNANNGTTTCTTCAGCTAAATCATAGTTTGAGTCTAATCCAAATATCTTAACTGTTCCTGTATTATCACTAGATGTATCACTTGATGTTGCNGTTGCAGTACCAGCAGATGATGGATANGTGTATGTGTTATTNCCNTCCCANATAGTNTCAAATGAANTTCCAACAGCAGTCNTTTAAACCAAATTTATGAACTCCNTCAAAATTATTAANNANTCCTTTNNNNACTGATAATCCNAATGGTACGTTATTTGCGTTTTGAAACATTTCTTTTTTTCCTTAAATCTAAATCGTGTTTTCTTGANCCTCTTAAGAATGAATTTACTCTTGCCATACTCCAAGCCGCCATTGGTATCTTTGGTCTTGATCCTGAAGATAGGAAAGCTCCTTGTCCTCTGCGATANACTTTAGCAAGTGTGCCATAAGTGTATCTTTTTGAGGCTTTAGCCTTTCTGCGTAGTGTAGNTTGTACAGTTGCAGATAGTGGTTTTCTNCTTACAGCCATNAATATTTAGTTCTTTCTCTCAATAATCTAACTGGTATTCTTTTCCCAGCTTTATATAAATCAGCAATTCTTTTTAATAAATTNGCTCTTTTTGTGCGTTTTTTGCCTTTTAAACCTGATAGATATTTCTTTGGCAATCCTGATTTTTTATCTTTTGGAACTCGTCTTTTTTTTGCCACTATTTACCTACTTTTCTTTGTGCTGAAATGTGAGCTTGTCTAAAAGTACGACCTTTTTTNANATCATTAGCCATTGCTCTCATATGTTTAAGTGAGTGGTGTCTTGCGTGACTTCTCATTGTCTTTTGTTGTCTNGGAGTTAAATCCTCNATCATTTTTTTTATAGATGCAACTTTAACCACTATTTTCTCTTATTCTTCTTTTTCTTTTTTTTCTTTTTACCCATATGATATGGCATAGAAAACTCCCAAANATTAATAATTGAATTGATGTATAATTACACGAATGGTAATTATATCAACTTTTACTCTTTACTGTTTACAAAGTCAATAACTTTGATCTAAAAATTTACGAAATTCGTCTATTGCTTCTCTTAATCTTTGTCCAGCATATGATCGGTGCATCTGATGTTTAGCCGCTAGTTCTTTTACAGTAAAATCTTCAACACAAATTCTATACAGTATTTGAAAAGAATAATCACCTAACCAAGTGTGTGACCTAGATAATTTATAAATAGCTTCTACTCTATCAACCGCCATATCATTCCAGCCATTCATNTCNCCAACTTTNTGAAAATTTGATGTATANCTNCCAATACGAGACTTTTCCCATAATCTGCGAAATTTCAATGCAGTANAATATTGAATATTGTTTAAAACTTTNTTTGATCGCAATATATCTAACGAGCTTTCTGTAACATTAATCATTACAACTCGACCTTGACCTTTGGCTTTTTCTTTTTTAGTACCAATAAATCTAGGTTTTATTTTTCGCTTATCTTCAGCTTTGATTGCTTCCATGAAAAGCAATGTACTTGATTTGTTTTAATCAGACAATCTTTTTAAAATATGACATATAACATCTATTGTCCAACCATCACCCAAAAGGTCTTGAGCTTGGTTTATTGAAACAATATCTGTATAGCCAATTGGAACTGTTTGTGCTTGTTCAAGTTCTTTTCTTGTTAAATATCTACACCAATCATCAAGCTGCACTAATCCAGAATTTGGGCTTCGATCTTGTTTTCTAGATAAACAATATATTTTTTTTGCATTTGTTATGTTAGAACATCTTTTTAATTCACTATTTCTTCCTTTACCATCACCCCACATTTTGATTCGTGATTTAGTTTTTTTAAGTTCATATTGTTTACAAATATCATAATTTGTTTCTTTAAAGTCTTGAAAATTAATATTTCTATCTTTTGGGACTTCTACATTAGGTATATTTGTCCAGTATATTCTAGGTCTTTTTTGATAGCTAACTAATTCAGAATTAATATGTAAACCTTTAATACCTAAATATTCATTAAGCTCTTGTTCACTTTGTTTTTTCATTTTTACATTTTCTAAAAGAAAATATTTTGGTTTTAATTCTTTCAATATTCGTAAGTATTCATAAAACAAAATAGATTTCTCTCCTTGTAAACCTAATTGTTTTGTATTTATTATTGAAAAGTCTTGGCATGGAGATCCACCAATTAATAAATCTATTTTTGGNAGTTCTTTTAAATTAATGTTTTTAACATCTCCTAATTGAATTGTATTAGGAAAATGATGCTGTGTAACTTTAATAGCTATTTTTTTTATCTCACTAGCAAAATAATTATCATATTTTATACCTAAACGATTTAAAGCAATCTGACCGCAGCTCATACCATCAAATAAACTTAATACATTCATATCTTTTTTCCTGTCCTGTAATCAAAAGTAAGTTGTTGTTTTCCATTACTAAAAGTTATTTCAGTCCAACTATGAGATACCATAATAAATCCATCAGGAATTATTTTAGGAAACCTTTTTCTAAAAAATTGTTCAGGTGTTATGGCTTTTTCCTTAACAATTATATCTTCATCTAACCATCGTTCTTGAGATAAAAAGGTTGAAAAGTGCGGAATAAACTCAATGCTTGAGGCTTTTTTTACAATACGATTATATGAGTCTATAAGTTTTTCAGGTGTGACTTTAGTTTTAATTTTACTCCATTTTTGATACGCAACCTTTTTACTACCTCTTTTAGCAGTTAGTTTGTCCCATATTTTATTAAATTCATCTATATATATTATATCTTTATTTATTATTTTATTATGTTTGTTGCCATGAGATTTGCCCTCTGATTTGCCANTTGNTTTGCCACTCATATCTTGATATTCGTCATAATTGACTATTTTTATAGTGTTTGGAATATCTGCTGATTTGCCAATTGGTTTGCCGTCTGATATGCCGTGTGATTTGCCACGACTTATACAATTTAATTTTTCTAATTTATCTAAATAATGCCTTGTTCTGCTTTGTTTCCACCCCCAAGCCTCCGCCATATAAGATACTGAATGACATAGTTCTCCACGATTTAATCTAATTTTTTGATCGCCAATATTAAAATCTCTTTCAGCAAAACTAGCTTCTAATAAAAGCCATATCCAAGCACTTGCCTCGCAGAATGTCCTGTTTCTTTTATTTACTGCTGGGTGATTAAGTATCGCCCTCGATATTTTGATATATCCTTCCATAAGTTTTAGCCCTTTCATCGAGTAAATGAATAATCATTTGAGTATTCACCTTTTTACAATCCGACATTATTACTAAATCTTTCGCTATTGTAAAAGGATTAATTGACCACTTCTGATAAAAAGTAATTTCGCCTAAATAATGCTGTTGTTTGTGTAAATCTGTGTGGAGACTTATGCAATAAAAATCAGAGGGTTTTATGCTNGTACCNCCATCAGTTAATATTCTAATATGACAAGCCTCGCCTTTTTGCCCAGTTATTATGCAAGGTTGCTTTCTAATAAAGTTTAAATGCTTCGCTGATCTAATAATATTTTTCATAAAATTAGCGAGGCGGCTAAACGAAAGGGCATTTCATCTGGAGGAAACCGCCTCAAACCCTTTATAAAATGCCAAAAATTAAGGTCAATATTTTTTCTTTACATAAATTAACAATTCAAATAATTTAGTAACAAATCAACGGAGGGCATTATGATAACGATAGAATCTAGCAGTAATAAAGATATAATTTTTGAATGTGCAGATACAGAGTTTAATCGACTTGTAATTCATTTGCTTGTTGCTTTAATGAATGAATTAGACAAAAGAAGATCATATGAAATAGGAGGGCTNCACTAATGGAAGTATTTTACAATCCAATGAAAGAAATAGATCAGTTGAGAGATTTAGAAATATTTAAAAAACATCTGATGTATTTTGATGCACTTACAAAATTTATAAGGAGTTTATGATGGTATATAAAACAATCGGTTTTCAGTTGAAATTAGATAAAGCTGAAAAACTAGAGAATATGTTTTACTACATAGCAAACAAAAGAAACGAAAAAGTAAAAGATGTTCAAAGAGAAGTAAAAGAAAAGGTTGAAGCATTAGGTGGTATCGAGCCAAATTTAAGATCACTATTTAAAGCAAACAACCAAGTATTTTATGATATTATCGAAGAAGAATATAAACGATTAGGAGGAAAATAATGAGGGCAATTATTATACTACTATTACTTGTTGGGTGTGCATCTACACCTATTGTTGATAGTAGAGGCAAATCATCTGCAAATATTCAAGGCGATATGGACAGATACCACGATGATTATTATACTTGTGTGAGTATCGCAGAAGATAATACTAATATGGTTTGGGAAACTACAAAGAAAGTTTATAATTTATCAAGAGCCAAATTATTATGGCTACCACCAAAAGCCATAGATAAAAAAGCAACTATAATTAACAAATGTTTAGAAAATAGGGGGTATAGTGTATTATGGCAATAATAGATAGAATAATTCATTTAGTAATAGCCATCTGTTTGATATTGATGCTTTACACCCAATACAACTATGTAAAATCAGATTGGTGTTCGTGGAGTATTGAAAAAGGTATTTTTTTATTAGAAGATATAGCGGAGGAATTAAATGTCAGGTAAAGCAATATTTATATGTAAAGAGTGTGGAGCAAGATGCGATCACGATGAAGTAACTAATGAAGATTTATGTTTTGAATGTGAAAAGATAGATATAGAAAGTGAGGGTTTTGA
>FUFK010048703.1_pt1 | contig 16976 bp, 21 predicted proteins | sample 1021851 | NCBI WGS metagenome assembly FUFK01 (sample SAMEA51879418, study PRJEB19060) | metagenome | reverse complement strand
CTAAAGATCAAGATCCAGGAGTAATAGTTATAGATAACAAATGTTCCAAGATAGTTCCTTTAATTGGCTTACATCAGTCAAATATGCAAAATATTGCATCACAAATTGCTAATTTACTTGGTGGCGAAATAATAGAAACTAATCATTCCAATGATCATAAATTCTTAAATCTTGATGCATTTGGGAATCAATGGGGTTGGAAAAGATCTGGCAACATAAAGGATTGGTCAAAACTTGTAATTAAACAAGCTAAGAACGGAGAAATATTTTGTAAACAATTATCTGGTAATAGTTTGTGGAAAAATTCAGAATCAGGGGAGATTATTAATCAAATCAATGAAAAAGAAATTGAAAAACCAGATTCAACATTTCATGTGAGTATATTCGAAAATCATGAAACAACTTGGCACCCGCCAGTATTATGGATTGGAATTGGATGTGAAAGAAATACAAGCAAAGAATTAATAGCAAATTCTTTAAATAATTTATTGGAATCTAGAAATTTATCCAAGTATTCAATTGCGGGACTTGCAACGATTGATATTAAAAAAGATGAGAAAGGAATTTTAGAACTTGCTGAAGAAAAAAACTTGCCCTTAAAGTTTTTTAATAAAAAAGAACTTTTAAAAATAATTGTTCCAAATCCTTCAAATATTGTAGAAAAGGAAATTGGCATCCCTTCTGTAGCGGAAGCATCTTGCTTACTCGCAGCAGGAGAAGAATCAAAATTATTAGAAGAAAAAAGAATTTTTAAAAATCAATCTGGGGCAGTAACTATCGCTGTAGCAGAATCAAAAAATCAATATAATCCAGCCAATGGCGAAATACATATTATTGGAAGTGGGCCTGGAGATATCTCCTTCCTAACCAACAATGCAAAAGCAGCACTTTCAAGATGTACTGTTTGGATCGGATANAAAATGTATTTAGATTTAATTAAGNCCTTAAAAAGGAGTGACCAAGTTTTAATTGAAAGTNAACTTACTGAAGAAAAAGAGAGATGCAGTAAAGCAATTAAACTAGCGGAGGAAGGNATAAAAGTGGCTTTAATTTCNTCAGGTGAATCTGGATTTTATGGCATGGCAGGTTTACTTTTAGAATTACTTCAAAAAATCAAAAAAGAATATAGACCTTACTTTGAAGTNCATCCAGGTATAAGTAGTGTTCAATTAGCGGCTGCGATAAGTGGAGCACCACTAATGAATGACTTTTGTTCAATAAGCTTGAGCGATAAATTAACTCCATGGTCTTTAATTGAAAAAAGAATTGAAGGAGCTCTTATGGGTGACTTTGTTATAGCTTTATTTAATCCTCAATCTATTGAAAGAAATTGGCAGCTAAAAAGTGTAATAGATGCATGTTTGCAATCAAGGCATGGAGATACTCCAGTTTTAATAGCTAGACAAGTAGGGAGAGAAAATCAATCAAAAAAATTTTTTACTTTAAACACCATTCCTTTTAAAAAGATTGATATGTTATCAATAATTATTATTGGTAATTCTCAAACCACATTGATAGATGACATTTTTCTTACTCCCAGAGGATATTTACAAAATTAATTTTAGTCAATAAATAATTATCCATAGAATTTTTTTTCTTTGCTTTTTTTTAATAAGAATACTAATCTTTATCATAAATATTAAAAATACATTGAAAAATATTGGGTTAATTTTATTTGATATAGATGGTGTAATACGCAGCGTAGAAAATAGCTATAGGCTTTCTCTTAAAAAAACAGTTTACAAATTTACCGGTTGGGAGCCTAGTTATCTAGATATCGATAGCGCAAAAAATGAAGGGATCTGGAATAATGACTGGGATTTAAGTTTAGAACTAATAATAAGATTTGCAAAAAAAGAAAACTTAAACCTTAAAATACCTTCAAGAAAAGAAATAGTTAAATCTTTTGAAGGATTTTACTTTGGGGGAGATCCAAATAAAGATAGTAAGTATTGGAATGGATTCATAAAGAATGAAGAGTTATTAGTTGATAAAAACTTTTTTCACTTATTACAAAGCAATGGAATAATTTGGGGTTTTGTAAGTGGTGCAGAGTCTGCGTCTGCAAAATTTGTTTTAGAAAAAAGACTTGGATTAAAATCACCTCCATTAATATCCATGGGAGATGCCCCTGACAAGCCTGATCCTAAGGGTTTTATTGAATTATCAAAAAAGCTTCTTAGAGATAAACTTGGCCCTTCAAATATTCCCATTGCATATGTTGGTGATACCATTGCAGACATAAATACAGTTATCAATGCGAGGAAGGAAATACCATCTCAGAAATTCATTAGTATTGGCATAGCCCCTCCTCATTTACATTTAAAGTCTCGATTAATAGAACGTAATTCTTACGAAACAAATCTAAAAAAGGCAGGTGCAGATTTGGTTTTAAGTTCTATTAATGACCTAAAAAATATTAATCTTGAACTAATTTAAATAAGTAAATGAATATAACGTAATCAATAATTTTGATTTATGATTGATTCAATATATGTGGCAATACTACTTGAGCCAATTTTATTAGTATGAGTGTAATCATAAACCCCTTCGTCTTTTATAATATTTTGCAAGTACATAGGAAATAATTTTATATTTTTTTTGATTTTAGATTTGTCTAGAATTTTTTCTTGTAATCTAAACACTGTTAAAAGATCAGAGCAGAAATTACTACTTGCAACAATTTCTGCTCCAAAAGATGGGTGTCTATCATATACAACTTCTTTACTAACAAAATTGCAACCAGGTATCTGTTGTTGAATTATGTAGATTTTACTCCTTGGGAAATTTTTCCTCGTTTGAAAAATAAGACTAGAAAAAATTTCTTCATAATTTGAATAATTTTTATTATTTAAATTTCCATTGAATACATTTTTAATGCCAATTTTCTTAAAGTTTTTTTCTCTGGGTGTATAAGAACTTAAAAGATCACTTGTGTTCTTTCTCGAGCTTAAGAAAAATTCTGTTCTATTTCTTAAAATTAATAATTTACTAAAAAAGAATGAATTGTCTTTCAAGAGATTTGTTATGTATCTCCTTTTAGATTGTGCGAAATCTGAATTACTAAATTTTTGATTTACTAAACCTCTATCATTAATTCCTATATAAAAAATTATAATGCTAATGTTTTCCTGACTAAAAAATTTAGAATGCCAATTGGAAATAGATAAAAGATGACCGTAGGAACTTTGACCGTCAACTCCTCCATTAACGAAATCATATTTTTTTATTTTTAAGTCTAGGATATCTTGAAAAGTTTGACCCTCTGATACATATCTTTGATTGGTAGTAGAACCTCCAATAGTTAAAACTATCGGTTTCTTTGAAATTAAATCTCTACTTCGATAACCCAATTGGTCTCTTTTATAAGTAACATTAACTGGTTTCCTAGAAGAGTAAAGTTTTTTTACATCGTATTTAAATATCTTATTTCTCTCAAGTCCTGGTATTTGTATATATTGATTAGATCCAAAAAAATTTTTTCGCCAATCCCCTAAAAAAAATTCAACAGTGCAAATAAATAATGAAAAAAAAAGAATATTTAAAGATAATACTTTTGGTATTCGTAGACTACTCATATTATCAAAAAATTGAGTAGATAAATGGAGCAACAACTGAACCCTGTGTGAACACAATAAGTGCTCCCATCAAAACAATTGTAATGATTAAAGGTGCTAACCAATACTTTTTGCGAACTTTCATAAAGTCCCAGATATCTTTAACTAGATCAAAAAAAGCTTTCACGTTTAAAAAAATAGAATTTCTCCTATCCCACTAACAAATCCCATTAAAATTATATCTCATTAAACCTTGTAAATATTTAATTAAAAACTTAAAATTCTATTCAAATAAAATACCACTCACTAAATTAATCAGCACTTGGATGGTATAATTTTTGACTTGTTCGAGCCTCTAAAAAAGTCATATTTTTTATATCCCTACTTTTACAAGGAAATCTAAATTCTCAGCGAATCTAATTACTAATAAGAAACAACATATGGTGAAAAGGGAAGATCAAACTAAATACTAATGAATATTATGAACTTCTACTAAAGTAATTTTTGAGAAAGATAAAAAATAATTAGCCCCTCGATTATCCCCCCCACTTAATTTGGATTATCCCCCAAATTATCCCCAAATTAACTGAAACTTCGTGGTATCTTGTGAATGATCCTGACTTCTTAAAACTACTACATGGTAGTCATAGCATTGTATTTGGACGGTATATTATCTTCTCTGATTTCGATTTAGAACGGAGAGGGAGGGATTCGAACCCTCGACAAAAGTTACCTCCTGTAACTCCTTAGCAGGGAGCCGCTTTCAACCACTCAGCCACCTCTCCAGTTCTTATACATTATCAATTTTTATGCAAACATTCAAAATTTTTTATTTAATCGAAATGTCTAATCAACTTGAACTCTCGGTAATCTATTTTTAAAAGAACAAAGAATTTCCCATGGAATAGTATTAGATTCTCTTGCCCAATCAAGAGGTGAAATTGTTTTATCTCCATCAGATCCTAGTAATATCATCGTACTACCAATTTTAATTTCATTTGAATCTGTTATGTCTACCATCATTTGATCCATAGTTATAGATCCAACTTGAGGATAAAGCGCATTTTTGTAGATAACATTTATCTTGCCTGAAAGATTTCTTGGGACACCATCTGCATAACCAATACTCAATACAGCTAATTTAGTTTTTTTACTACTTACAAATTTTCCTCCATAACTTACACTTACACCTGGATCAATAATTCTTATAAAAGCTACTTTGACCTTCAAAAATAAAGCTGGTTTAAGCGATAATTTTTTATCTATTTTTGCTTGAGGACTATATCCATACATAGAGAGTCCTACACGCACCATTTGAAAATGAAAATCTTTATTAAGGAGCATGCCTGCAGAATTAGCCAAATGAATCTTAATATTGTTATTTCTATCGATGTTAATTTGTTTTAATAATTCCTGAAATTTCTGCCTTTGAATTTGTGTTGTACTTTTAGGGTCTAATGAATCATATTCATCCGCAGATGATAAATGACTGTATATGCCTTCAATAGAAATATTTTCAAAAAATTTTATTTTTTCAAATTGCTGCACAAATCTATTGTATTCAAATCCTAATCTTGACATTCCAGTATCAACCTTAAGATGTAAAGAAAATTTTAATCCAAAGTGCTTACCAATATTATTGCAAATTAAACATTCTCTTATACTGCTTATAGTTGGCATAAGATCATTTTTAAAAGATATTATTAAATCCTTCTTCGTATAAAGATTTCCAAGAATAAGAATTGGTTGTTTAATTCCGGAAGAACGAAGCTTAATACCTTCTTTTAAAGTGGCAACTCCTAGTTGCGAAGCTCCACCTTTGATAGCGTATTCAGAGACTACTTTTGCATCATGTCCATATCCATCCGCTTTAACAACTGCCATAAATTGACAATTTTTACTTAATTTTGATCTTAACTCCCTTACATTTGTTTCTATTGCTTTACCTCTAACTTCAATCCATGCTCTTTGTTTTGGATCTATATCATTTTCATAAGTTAGATATTTATCAAAATTAAATCCTTGATTTGTGTGCCGAATTTGCATTAACTTTGCACAATATATATGCGCTTATTGAAATATACAGTTAGCATGACATGTAAATTGTATTTTGGCATGGGCCAGACTCTAGTTTTAAATGCTTCTTATGAACCTTTAAACATCACTTCTTGGCGAAGAGCTGTTATTTTGATGATCAAAGGTAAAGCAGAAAGCTTAGAGGAAGATAAATCATATTCGATACATTGTGGTAGAAAATTACCTACAGTTATAAGACTTCGTTACTACGTAAAGGTACCTTTTAGAGAGGTTTCTTTAACAAGAAAAAATATTCTTCTAAGAGATAATAATGCTTGCCAATACTGTAACTATAGGGGCGGTGATTTATCCATTGATCATGTTTTACCTAGAAGTAGAGGAGGAACTGATAACTGGGAAAATGTTACCACTGCTTGTCTAAGATGTAATGTTCAAAAAGGTAACCGTACCCCAGAAGAAGCAAATATGCCTTTAAAAAGAAAACCGTACCGTCCACTTAGTAATCTCAATTTTGAGGCTACAAGGCAAATTGATTCTGGCAGACATAAAGAATGGAGTAAATATGTAATAGGAGTTGCAATCTAATAAAAATAAAATTTTAATTTGCTTCGTTATTAAAATCTTCCATCATTCTCTTTTGTTCTTGTGCTATACAAGCATCAATTACTTCATCCAATTGACCAGCGAGAATTGGCTCTAGTGAAAAATTGGAACCCAATCTATGATCAGTTGTTCTGTTATCTTTGAAGTTATAAGTTCTAATTTTTTCACTTCTATCTCCTGTACCCACCTGTGAAAGCCTCTGAGATCTTTCTTGCGCATTAGCTTCTTTTAATTGAATTTCATATAATTTGGCTCTTAAAATTTCCATCGCTCGTTCACGATTTTGTAATTGCGATCTCTCTTGAGTGCAAAAAACTCGTATCCCTGTGGGCTTGTGAAGAAGATCAATAGCAGTCTCTACTTTATTAACATTTTGTCCCCCTGCACCTCCTGATCTTGCTGTGCCAATCTCTATATCAGTTGGGTCAATCTTAACCTCAACGGGATCAGCCTCAGGCATTACAGCAACAGTAGCAGTTGAGGTGTGTACTCTGCCTTGAGATTCAGTAGCTGGAACTCTTTGAACTCTATGTACACCAGCCTCGAATTTAAGTTGACTGTATACTGAATCTCCCTTGACAGAGATAACTAACTCTTTGAATCCACCCATATCTGACTCTGAAGCACTAATGGGTTTTACAGACCATCCAATTTTTTGTCCATATCTTTCATACATTCTTGCTAAATCTCCCGCCCATATACAAGCCTCGTTACCTCCAGCACCTGCTCTGATTTCTAACATTACACTTCTTTCATCCCTTGGATCTTTTGGTAATAAAGCGATTGTAGCTTTTTGAATAAGTTTATTCTTACATTCCTCTAGGATAATTAATTCCTCATTTATTAAAGATTCCATCTCTTTATCTTGTCTACTCTCTTTTAGTAGATTTTTTGAATCTTCAATTTCCTTATCAGTTTCAAGTAACTTTTTAAAGTCAATCACTAAAGGTTCCAATTTTGACCTTTCTCTTGCTATTGACTCTAATTTCTTAGGATCATTTGCTACGTCAGGATCTGCAAGTTGCACTTCCAAATTTTCAAAACTTTCTGAAGCAGTTTTCAACCTTGCAATTAGTGTTGAGTATTCCAATTGAAATTTTGCTAAAGTTTGAAAATTCTATTTTTTAGAATCTTTTTCTTCTTTTTGCTCTTTTGATGTGGCTGAATTAGNTGAACCCATTCCATATTTTTTCATAAACCTATCNACTCTACCTTCTGTATCNAGAATTTTCTGAGTTCCTGTAAAGAAAGGATGATTACCACTCCATACATCAACATGTAATTCAGGCTGAGTTGAACCTGTCGTCATTACAACTTCTCCATTACAAATAACTTTTGCATCTGGATACCATTTTGGATGAATTTCTGATTTTGGCATAATTAAAATTCCTTTAACGCTTGGAGAATTGTGGAGCTTTTCTTGCTTTTTTAAGACCATATTTTCTTCTTTCTTTAGCTCTAGGATCTCTACTGAGGTGACCTTCAGTTTTTAAAGGTTTCCTGTTATCTGGAGATAATTCGCAAAGTGCTCTTGCTGCGCCTTGTTTAATAGCATCTGCTTGGCCAGTCAATCCACCCCCAAATACATTGACTAAAATATCATAAGAATTTTCTAGGCCTAAAGTTTGCAAAGGTGCTTTTATTGAATTTAGATGCAGGGGATTGAAGTTTAAGTAATCATCTCCTGAACGTCCATTAATTTTGATTTGTCCATCACCAGGAATCAAACGAACTCTAGCTACTGAAGTTTTTCTTCTTCCAGTTCCCCAATAAACAGCTTTGTTTTTTATTTGACTATTCATTATTAGTAAATTAACTATTTAATAATACAGGATTCTGGGCAGCATGAGGATGATCAGCACCTTTATAAACTTTTAATTTTTTAAATTGCTGTCTTCCTAAAGAGTTATGTGGGAGCATACCTTTAACAGCTTGCTCGATGATTCTTTCAGGAATTCTCTCTTGTAGAGACTCAAATTTTTCAACTTTCATTCCTCCAGGTCTGCCAGAATGTCTTCTATACAACTTTTGTGATGCTTTTTTTCCCGTTACCTCAACTTGTTCAGCATTTACAACAATGACAAAATCACCTGTATCTAAATGAGGAGTAAATGTTGGTTTATTTTTTCCTCTTAAAACAGTTGCAATTTCTGTAGCAAGTCTCCCAAGTGTCTTATCTTTTGCGTCAACTAGAAACCAATTTCTTTCAATGGTTTCTAAAGACGGAGTCATTGTTTTATTCATTTACCAAATTTATGCAGATAAACTTTAATTCAGTTCTAAATTCTACCTTATAGGAGGAGTATTCAACAAACATTTTAGGTTATTTAAACAAATAACTCGCTTTAATCAAATTTACTTAAGAAAAACCCTTAATTAAAAAAACTGGGAAAAAATCGTTGTTATTGATCTTTTTAAAAACATTTTTTTCATATACAGCATTTACAAAACATAAACCTTTAGCTGGAGCGGACTCTTTAACATCATTTTTCTTTTTATTAACCCATCTATCTGTAAAAATTTCTGGTGATATTTTTTTTTCTCCAACTAACACCAGTTGACCAACTATTAAACGTACCATTCCATAGAGAAAACCAGTAGCTTTAATATCAATTAAAATTAAATCCTCTACTCTTTTAATATCTATATTTTTGATTTTTGTAATAGAATTTTTTCTATTACTTCCACTTTTCTGAAAAGCAAAAAAATCATGTTCTCCTTCCATACTCTTTGAAGCATTTGACATTAAAACTTCATCTAGATTTTTTTGGTATCTATGCCATGTCCAATTATTTATAAACAAGTTAGGTAATTTACTGTTATTGATGACATATCGATAGTGTCTATAGATTGCTGAATAACATGCATGCCAACCATCTTTAACCTCAACCGATTCCAAAATTCTAATTGTTGAAGGTAAACAACTATTTAGTACATCCGAAAAACGATTTCCTGGAATAACACAATCAACATCAAAATGCACTACTTGACCTGATGCATGAACTCCAGCATCAGTTCTTCCTGCCGCAAAAGTTGTCACGGTATTATTGGTAATTTTTAAAAGAGACTTCTCTAGAATTTCCTGAACTGCAGTTGCATTTTTTTGTCTTTGCCAACCTGAATAACTAGATCCGTCATATTGGACTAGTAAAGCTACCCTTTTCAAAAGTTATATTCTAATAAAATCCCCTTTCTAAACAAACTCAAACAAGCTCAATTATAGCCATCTGAGCGTTATCACCTTTTCTTGATACGGTCCTGACTATGCGTGTATAACCCCCTTTTCTATCTCCATATCTTTCTTTTGCTTTTTCAAATAATGAATGAACTAATTTCTTATCATAAATATATCCAATGGCCCTTCTCCTAGCAGACAAACTACCATCTTTAGCAAGAGAAATCATCCTTTCGGCTTCGTTTCTTAAAGCTTTTGCCCTAGCTTTTGTTGTTGTTACTCTACCTTCCTTAATTAATTGTGTAGTTAAACCTCTTAAAAGTGCTTTCCTCTGGTCAGCAGGTTTACTTAATAATGGAATTCTAAGTTGGTGTCTCATAATCTTAAAAAATTTTAAACTGAGGTTCTGCTTTGTGGAATAGAAATTCCGATGCGCTCTAGAGCTTCAATAACCTCATCTGCAGATTTAGAGCCAAAGTTCTTAATTTCAAGAAGATCTTCATAGCTAAAGCCCATTAAATCAGAAACCGAGTTAACTTGTGCTCTTTTTAAACAATTATATGCTCTAACGGACAAGTTTAGTTCCTCAAGAGGAATTTGAGCTTCAGGAGATGGTTCAGGTTCTTCAGGGATTTCTTCAACCATTGTAACAGTAGCAAGAGGTTGAAAAAGTTCTATTAACTGATTTGCAGCTTCAGCAATTGCATCATCAGGAGTTGTTGAACCATCTGTTACTACTTCCATTTTTAATCTTTCTCTACCTGTCCCCCCCTCTGCTACAGCAGTTTCATCAATTGTAAAATTAACTCTCTTCACAGGCATAAATACAGCATCTATTTGAAGTAAATCGATTGCAGTTGTTTCTTCATTCTTTCTATCAACCGGTCTATATCCAACACCTCTTTCAACATGGATTTCTAACTCTAAGTTATGACCTTCCTGAATAGTTGCAATTGGTTTTTCACCATCAACAATTTCAACTTGAGATGAGAATTGAATATCATTTGCCTTCACCTCCATTGGACCACTTGCTACTAACCTACCGATTTCGAGCTCCGGATTAGAACTATTAATTGATAGTTGCTTACAATTGAGAAGAATATCTAGAACGTCTTCTCTAACTCCAGGAATAGTTGCATATTCGTGATTAATTCCTGCTATTCTTACTGCAGTTACTGCACTTCCTTCAAGTCCACCCATAAGGACTCTCCTAAGCGAGTTTCCTAAAGTAGTAGCTTGACCTCTTTCTAGAGGTCCAATTAAAAAAGTCCCTGTTTGGGAGCGATCATCTGATATTTGATGGTCGATTCTGTCAATCTGGTATTGCAACACGGAAAAAAATGAGATTAAAAGTTTTTTTTGGGGGGGGGTTGGAGAATGGTTAAGACCTAAACGCGTCTCCTTTTAGGCCTTCTACATCCATTATGAGGTAATGGAGTCACATCTCTTATTAGAGTTATTTCTAAACCGGCCACTTGTAAAGCTCTTATGGCCGTTTCCCTACCTGAGCCAGGTCCTCTAACCAATACTTCTATTTGTCTCATACCTTGATCAAGTGCTCTCCTAGCCGCAGCTTCAGCAGCTGTTTGAGCAGCAAATGGCGTACCTTTCCTAGCCCCTTTAAATCCACTGGCACCAGCAGAAGACCAAGAAATTACATGGCCAGAAGTGTCAGTAATTGAGACTATAGTGTTATTAAATGTGCTTTGAATATGTACCACACCATTCGGTACATTACGTTTGGATTTCTTTGAGCCTGTTTTTTTTGCTGTAGCTGCCATGATGTTTTAATTCAATATTAGGGTTTGTAAATATGTTTAGTTAATTATTTTTTTCTTCCAGCAACTGTTTTTCTTGAACCCCGTCTTGTTCTTGCGTTAGTTCTAGTTCTTTGGCCTCTGACTGGAAGACTCATTCTATGCCTTCTACCTCTAACACAACCTATATCTTGTAAACGTTTTAAGGCCATTCCCTCTTTTCTTCTCAAATCACCTTCTAAAGTAAATTCCTCTGTAGCACCTCTAAGTTTTTGCACATCAGAATCTGAAAGATCTTTTACACGAATATCTGGGTTTACACCCGTATTTGCAAGAATTAGCTTTGATCTTGTTAAGCCAATTCCATAGACGTATGTAAGTGCAATTTCAACTCGCTTTTCGCGAGGTATGTCAATTCCTGCAATCCTGGCCACGTGTTTTGAATAAATAAAAGTTTGAATTAAAGGGTTGAAATTTAACCCTGACGCTGTTTATTGCGAGGTCTTTTCTTGTTAATAACATAGATTTTACCTCTTCGCCTCACGATCTGATCGTCAGGACTAATTTTTTTGACTGAAGATCTGACCTTCATAGGGGTTTTACAAATAAAACGTTAATACTATATTCTACATCATCATCAAGCCATTTTTTGTTTGATATCAGAGGAAATGGTTTTTAAATCTCTATCAGCATCGATATACTCTAGTAAAGAAAGATCTTTAAAATATTGAATCAATGGTTCTGTAGTTTTTTTATAAATGTCAACTCTTGTTCTAATAGTATCTTCCGTATCATCTTTTCTCCCTCTTAAAAGCAAACGCTTAATTAGAACTTCTTCCGGAATATCTAAGTAAAAAACTATTTCTAAAGGTTGATTTATTTCAATTAAAACCTCATTCAAGGAATTTGCTTGCGATAAATTTCTCGGGTAGCCATCTAGGATCCAACCATCATTATCCTTATCTAAATTATGCCTTACTATTTTTAAAACAAGTTCATCACTTACAAGTTCTCCACGATTAATAATATCCTTTACCTGTCTACCAAGGATAGTATTCAATTCAATTTCTTTTCTTAATAATTCACCTGTGGAAAGATGCAAGTAAGAATTGGTTTTGCTTAGTAATTCCGCCTGGGTCCCTTTCCCTGCGCCAGGTGCTCCTAAGAATAATATATGTTTTTTCATTAATTGTTGATTAGTCCCTCGTACCTTTGAGAAATGACATATGTCTGAATTTGCTTAGCAGTATCAATAGCAACACCAACAAGAATAAGTAATGACGTTGCACCTAAACCCTGAAAAGTCTGCACATTTGTAGCTCTTTCTACTGCGGCTGGAATTATAGCTACTGAACCAAGGAATAATCCTCCTAACAATGTCAACCTATTTTGTATCCCCGATAAATAGTTTGCCGTATTAGTTCCTGGTCTAACTCCTGGTATTGCTACTCCCCCTTTTTTTAAATTTGAAGCCACATCAACTGGATTAATTGTAAGGGATGCATAAAAGTAAGAGAATCCCAAAATTAAGGAAAAGAATGTAAGAGCATATGGCCATGGATTAGAAGATCCAGGATTTAAACTACTCGCTAATTTTATTAAGACCGGATTGCCTGTAACATTTGCAATAGTTATAGGTAAAAAGATTAAAGCAGATGCAAATATGATGGGCATGACTCCCCCTGCATTTAATTTTAAGGGCAAATAACTTTGTCTTGTAGGAAGTAATGTTGTATTTCCTATTTGCCTTTTTGCACTAACAATAGGAATACGTCTTGCACCCTCCTGGACAAAAATTATCCCAACAATTGTCAATAAAAATACTCCAAGTAAAACTGCTATACCTAATACATCTCCTCGATCACCAGTTTGAGCTTTTTCAATGGTTGAACTAAGAGCCTTCGGTAAAGTCGAAACGATATTTAAAAAAATTACCAATGAAGCTCCTTGGCCAATTCCTTTCTCTGTAATAATTTCACTAAACCACATAACTAACATTGAGCCAGTAACTAGTGCTATAGAGGTTTGCAAGACGAATGTAGTTTCACTTATACCTTGAATTGCATATTGTCTGAGAATTAAAGAAAAAATAATACTCTGCAAAAACCCCCAACCCAAAGAAACATACCTAGTTATTTGAGCAATTTTTCTTCTACCCGCTTCTCCTTCATTTTTTTGTAAATCTTCAAGTACAGGCAATGAAGCTGTGAGAAGCTGAATAATAATTGATGCGTTTATGAAGGGAAGTATACCTAATGCGAATATTCCCAGGGTTGAAATCCCTCCCCCAGTAAAAATATCTAAAAAACCTATTAATTGACCTCCTTGATCTATAAAACTTTTAAACGCAACCCTATCAATTCCGGGCATGGGGATATAGATACCAAGTCTTACTAAAAGAAGAAGACCTAAAGTTGTTAAAACTCTTCCCCTTAGCTCTTTATTTAAAAATAATTGGGACAGGATTTCAGAAGCGCTAGGATTTCTACTTTTGTTGACGAACATTTTGAAGCTTACCTAAATTTTTAGTAAATTTATTTATTATTTACAAGCTCGCAGGATCCACCTGCGTCCTCAATTTTTTGTTTTGCAACTTTTGTGAATGCATGCGCCTGGACTGTTAACTTTACATTAACTTTCCCGTTACCAAGAATTTTTAAAGGGAATTTTGGCTTATAAAGCAATCCTTTCTTAACTAGTGAATCTAAATTAACGGTTTCATTTTCTTTAAAATCATTTAATTTATCTAGATTTATAATGGAAAAGTTCTTCTGATTAATTATTTCAAAGTGCTTTAATTTTGGAACTCTTCTATACAAAGGCATTTGGCCACCTTCAAAACCTGGACGGGTGGGTCTTCCTGAACGTGACTTTTGTCCTCTCATTCCAAAACCGCATGAAGCTCCCTGGCCAGCAGCAATACCTCTGCCCTTTCTTAATTTCTTCTTCCTAGAGCCTGAGTTTGATTTAAGTGTATTTAATGTTGAAGTCATAATGTTCAAGAATAAAGCTGTTCAAGTGAGATGCCTCTCTCTCTTGAGGCAGATTTGTGTGTTCTTAATTGTGAAAGAGCTACCATAGCAGCTCTCGCATTATTCAAAGGTGTTTTACTACCCAATCTTTTTGCTAAAACGTTTTTTATGCCTGCTAATTCTAAGACTGTTCTTATTGAACCACCAGCAATTACACCTGTACCAGGAGCAGCTGGTCTAATAAGCACATTAGCAGCACCGTCTCTACCTATAGATAAAGTTGGTATTGAATTATTTGGAGTTAATGGAACCCTAACAAGATTCTTTTTGCCATCTGAAACTCCCTTTCTAACCGCACCAATGACATCTCCAGCTTTTCCAACTCCAACTCCGACCTGACCTTTCTCATTACCAACGACGACGATTGCTCTAAAACTCATTTTTTTTCCACCTTTGACAGTTTTAGATACGCGTCTTATTTGAACAACCCTTTCTTGCCAATCAGAGTCTCTCTCTAGATTTTTCGAATCACCTCTTCTATTTCTTTTTCGATCGTTGTTACGATTATTCTTTTTTTGTTCTCCAGGCATAGCTCCAGGAACGTTATCATTCTTAGATTGAGTTTCTTGTTTTGTTGGAGTGTCAGTCATAGTAAAATTAATAGTTAGAATTCTAAGCCAGCTTCACGAGCAGCATCAGCAAGAGCCTTAACTCTCCCGTGATATAAATTACCTCCACGGTCGAAAATTACTTGCTTAATACCTTTTTTTATAGCTCTATTAGCTAATAATTTTCCGACAATAGAAGAAGAATTACAATCAGAAGGTAATTTCTCTGATTTTTCTCTTAGTTCTTTATCTACAGTTGAAGCGGAACAAATAGTTTTTTGAGCACTATCGTCTATAACCTGAGCGTAAATGTGGTTATTAGAGCGAAAAACAGACAATCTTGGACGCGTTGAATCTCCAATTAAGAATCTTCTTAATCTTCTATGTCTTTTTTGAGTTTGTAATTTTCTGGAAAGTTTGGTCATTTTTTTAAGTGAAATTATTTTTTGCCAGATTTACCAGCTTTTCTGAGAATTCTCTCATCATGATATTTAATTCCTTTTCCTTTATATGGTTCTGGAGGTCTAATTGATCTGATTTTTGCTGCTTCATTGCCAACAATTTCCTTATCAATTCCAGATACGGTAACGTTTGTATTACTCTCAACCTTGTATGTTATACCATCAGGGGGGATCATTTCTACTGGATGACTATATCCTGCACTNACAACTAGATTTTTACCTTTTACTTGTGCTCTGGATCCAACNCCTACNATTTCAAGTTTCTTTGAAAAACCTTGACTNACCCCTTCAATCATATTGGCAATTAAAGCTCGACATAAACCATGTCTTTGCCTTGATTGTATTTTTGTTGTTGTAGGACTCACGACAACAGTATTATCTTTTTTATCAAAACTAACCCCTTCAGGCATAAGACGTTTTAGCTCACCCTTGGGGCCTTTGACTATTACTGTTAATCCATCAAAATCAACTGTTACTTTTTCTGGAATAATTACTGGTGTTTTTCCAATTCTTGACATGATTAATTCTCCTTAATAAACATAACAAAGGACTTCGCCGCCAATGCCTTGCTTCCTGGCATCGCGATCACTCATGACACCTTTAGATGTTGAGATGATGGCAACTCCAAGACCTCCAAGAACTTTTGGTAAGCCTCTAGTATTTTTATAAATTCTCAAACCAGGTTTACTAACTCTTTGCATAGATCGAATAGTAGGGAATTTATTTTTACCACTGTATTTTAAACCAAGTATTATTTGTGATTTATAACCTTCACCTTCCTCATTAATATCAGAAATGAAACCCTCTTTTTGAAGCACTTTGGCAATACTTAAGGACATTTTTGAACTTGGAATTGTTGTAGTTGTATGCTTTTTTTGACTCGCATTTCTAATTCGAGTAAGCATATCTGAAATAGGATCGTGATTTGACATAGTTTTAATTTAATTCTTACTAAAAGGCATTCCTAACTCTTGCAAAAGAGCTTTACCTTCTTGATCTGATTTTGCACTAGTGACAATAGTTATATCCATACCTCTTATTGAATCTATTTTATCAAAAGAGATTTCAGGAAAAATNAATTGCTCTTTCACNCCAACGGTGTAATTNCCTCTCCCATCAAAACTTTTTGGATTAACTCCTCTAAAGTCTCTTATTCTTGGTAAAGCTAGATTTATAAATCTCTCNAAAAANGAATACATCCTGTCNCCTCTCAAAGTTACAGTACAACCAATTGGCATACCNTCACGAATTTTAAAACCCGCGATAGCTTTTTTGGCCCTAGTTACTANNGCCTTTTGNCCTGTAATTGTTGCCATTTCATTNAANGANGCNTCNANAGCTTTNGAATTNGAAGCTGCNTCACCAAGACCTCTGTTAACGTTGACTTTGACAACTTTAGGTACTTGATGAATATTTTTAAGACCAAGGTCNTTTAAAAGTTTTGGTCTNATTGATTCTTTGTAGCGATTTTTTAGAGTCATAATTTTTTGTTAATTCTGGTCTTTGTCAGAATTGATAAATTAGAAAAAGTTNAAATCTGGTTTCTGATGAAAAATTAATCAATTACTTCACCAGTTTTCTTCANTCTTCTTTTCTTAACNCCCTCTTTATCAATAAANTATTCAATCTTACTTGTAAGATTTTTNTCCTTTGANAANAACATTACATTTGATGCATGTAAAGATGCNTCNTCTGTAAGNATTCTTCCAGTTTCNCCTTCCTGAGTTGGTTTTACATGTTTNGTCCTAAGGTTAATTCCCTTNACNACTACTCTATTTTCAAGAGGGATAGTTTTTAAAACTTCAC